>Ga0210400_10000468_pt1 | contig 45274 bp, 43 predicted proteins | sample IncBWH26MmetaG_FD_155456 | JGI IMG/M metagenome (GOLD analysis project Ga0210400, IMG submission 155456) | Forest soil microbial communities from Barre Woods Harvard Forest LTER site, Petersham, Massachusetts, United States - Inc-BW-H-26-M | ecosystem: Environmental > Terrestrial > Soil >... | reverse complement strand
CCCCGACGCTGGGCATGGATCGTTGTTCCAGTTTCACAAGTCATTCGTTCGGCAAGCTTCGCTGTTTCTCGATTCAGAAGGCATCAGCTGAAGGCTTCGATGGCGGTTTCGCACAGGTATAGCGCTCCAAACATTCGCGCGAAAGGAAGAATGCAATGGCAATTCAAACAATCGAAGTACAACGCTTCAGCCTGACAACGTCACGATCATTCGAGGCAGTCGTAGCTTCATTGAAAGCTGGTGTTGGCCGACTGGATCTTGCCGCGTTTGCGAGTGCATCCAAGTCGCCGGGCACCTTCGCTGAATTGGAGGAAGTGATTAATCGAGACATGGGCAAAACCCATTTGATGTTGTTCCTGGAATTTGATCATGGGGCTGTTCTCCGAAAGGAGACGGGACTCAACAAACCGAAGATAGTGCGGCTCGTAATCGGTAATCCCTTGGTCATGAAGGAGATGGCGAAGCATGTCCCCGACGCTGGATCTTATGCGCCGGTTACCATTCTGGTCGATGAACGCGAAGACGGTGTCCATTTGTCCTATGACAGAATGGCCAGCTTTTTGGCGCCGTACGAAAACCGGGAAGCGCTGGCAATCGCTCACGATCTGGATCATAAGATCGAACAGCTAATCAATGATGCAGCGGTTGAGTAATCGTTCCGCTAAAGACGACAACGCTTAAAGGAGGAAGGTATGGTTTTCGCCGACATCAAAGTTCCCGACACGGCTCTGGTCCGCGATGCGGTTGACCTATCGCGGAGTTCATTAGAGCCATTTCTTTTCAACCATGTCATGCGCTCGTGGCTTTTTGCCGTTGTGCTTTCCGACGGTGCTGAACACCCTCCAGATTCGGAGCTTTTGGCTGTTGCTGCAGTTCTTCACGATATGGGTTTGACCGATCGCTACACCACTGAGAATCGCTTTGAGGTAGATGGCGCAAACGCGGCTCGCGCCTTTCTGAGTGATCGTGGCATCTCGACGCGGCAGATTCAACTCGTATGGGACGCTATCGCACTTCACACTACTCCCACACTCGCTCTCCACAAGGAGCCCGAGGTCGTAATGACCCATTCAGGGATAGCCGTCGATGTCCTGGGCGCCGGTCTAGATCGAATCCCGCAAGATAAGCAGTGTGCCATTCTGTCGGAGTTTCCCCGGTTGGCCTTTAAGGATCAATTCAAGGGATGCCTTTGCAGCGTCGTTCGTCAGAAGCCGATGACCACGATCGACAACATTCTGCGAGATTTCGGCATTCGTTACGTCGAGGGTTTCGCGCTACCGAATTTCGCCGACCTCGTCGCAAATGCACCGTTTTCCGAGTAGCTGACCAGCGAGTCGCGCGTCCTAGAGCAACGCTAACCCAGATTGCGAAACCTTCCGCGCCAATCATGGAATAAATTTCGAGTTCCGGCATTCCCATTAGCTCTCCTCATCGAAAAGTTCGGCGAACAGTTCTTGACGAAAAACGGTTCGCCATACGTGACGCACTTCGACCTCAAGGAGACAGAAGATGTCAGGAACTTCAAGGAAACGGACAACAAGTTTTCGGAAATTGAGGGAAATGGCAGACACCGTGACAGGGCGAATAGAGGTTGGTCGTACTGACTTGCTGATTTTTAAATCGCTTATATCATTGTGACGGTGAGAAAGGAGCGTTCTAACAGATTGTGCTAAACCAGTTCGCTACGACGTGGGCCAGACCATCCGGATTAAGAGTGAGACTCCTCCTACCACTGAGCGATTACGCCGCAGCAGTTTAAAGGCAAAGAGCCGCCCGGAGCTGTGCTGCGCTGCAACGAGCGGCTCACCCCCTCAACTTGCTCCATCGTAGTAAAGGCTTTCATGTCTTTGCGGCGGTGTAGATAGCGTTTGGGGCAGGACTCCAGCTTGAAAATTACTTCCGGTTAAGCGCCGGCACTTGCATCACTATTCTGCCTGAAGGGCCGCACTTAGAGCATCAAGCGATCCCACGTACCACCATACCTAATTGCACGAACCATCTCTCTGTCGTAAATACTCTGAGGGAATCCGGGTTCGATTCGGCTGGCTCCATCGAGGGATTTCAATTGTTCGGCGGAGAGTTCCATATCCAAACTGGCGAGATTATCCTGCAGTTGAGATACCTTCCGTGCTCCTATGATCGGGATTACTGGCACCGTTTGATGCCGCAACCAGGCGAGTGCGATTTGCGCCATGCTGCGACCGGTTTGTTCGGAAACCGACTTTACAGCCGATATCATCAGCGCCGCGCGTTGTTCCCTCTCAGGATAGAAGGCTTTCACTTCCCCATTGGTCATCCGCCCGCCGTCGGGCTTGCCTTCGCCGTGATATTTCCCGGTTAGAAATCCACCCGCCAGGGGAGAGAAAGCCAGAACCCCCAAGTTCAAAGCTTTGGCCATGGGAATCAGTTCGCGCTCGACCGTCCGCTCAATCAGGCTGTACTCGAGCTGCAGCCCGATAAACTGTGTCCAGCCTCGAAGCTCCGCCAGAGTATTTGCCTGGGCGACCCACCAGGCGGGAGCGTCCGAGATGCCGACGTAAAGAACCTTGCCCTGGCGAACCAAGTCGTCCAGACCGCGCATGACTTCTTCCACAGGTGTGATCCCGTCCCAGATGTGCACCCAGTACAGGTCGATGTAGTCGGTTTGCAGTCGTTTCAAACTGGCTTCCACCGCTTGCATCATGTTCTTACGATGATTGCCCGCAGCATTCGGATCATTGCCGGGCGCAGCGTTCGAGTACTTCGTGGCTAGGACAACGCTCTCGCGATGGCCCTGCATGAACTCACCCAGGAATTTCTCGCTTGTGCCGCCGGTGTAGAAATTCGCTGTGTCAATGAAGTTTCCGCCTGCCTCGCGGTAGGTCTCATAGACTTTCTGCGCTTCAGCCTTTGGTGATCCCCATCCCCACTCGTCCCCAAAAGTCATGGTGCCTAGTGACGCTTCGGAGACCCGCAGTCCGCTCTTGCCGAGTAACCTGTATTTCATAATCGTGCTCCGCATGATTCAGCAACTCAGGAATTGATTCCGCTCTTTGCGATATACAATCGGTTGTCGAAGCGCCCATCTTCAAAAACCGTTGAAACAGTCAGATGTCGCCACTTGTCGGCCTCGGCGGCGCGCGCGGCTTCCGCTTGTTGGACGCGCTTTTCCGCATCTACACCGAGGATCAGCCGCACCGGCACCTCGTCGCTGTTCGCCAGTTGCACGATTACGTCCGCGATTTTCCGCGGATCACCTTCCGCACGCCCTTCGAGTCCTCGCAACATCTTGTGTATCGAACCGACCGAGGCCTCGTAGTCCGGGAGCAGGTCCGGCATATTCTCACCCGCGCGCCGCGCCCAGTTGGTCCGAATGCCTCCCGGCTCCAACGTGCAGATCCTCACTCCGAACGGCGCGACTTCCATCGCCAGCGAGTCGCTGAAACCGCCGACGGCCCACTTCGCCGCGTGATACGGAGCATTGCCAGGAACCGCGATGCGACCACCGACCGAAGACACCTGAAAGATGTGACCGCTCTTCTGCTTGCGCATCACCGGCACGGCGGCACGCGTGGTGTACACCACCCCGTAAAAGCACGTGTCCACGACGGCCTGGAAATCCTCCGCACTCATTTGCTCGAACGGTGCAATCTGCCCATAACCGGCATTGTTGACCAGAACGTCCAGCCGCCCGAAGGTGTCCACCGCCAACTGCACGGCGGCCTTTGCTGCTGCCTCATCGTGCACTTCCAGCCTGACGGGCTTCACCCGCTCGCCGTACTGCGCCACCAGGGGTGCCAGCTCTTCTGTCCGCCGGGCTCCGGCTACCACGCTGTCCCCTGCGGCCAGCGCCGCCTCGGCGATATCCCTCCCCAACCCGTTTCCGCTTCCCGTAATCAACCAGATCTTCGCCATTGCAAATATCCTCCGCTTCCCGTCACGAGTTCTATTGTGAGTACTCACTCATTTATGAGATGCAATGATTCGTTACTTGGTTACACTGGCCCAGAACATTTGAAAGCCGCTATCCCGGTATTTCTTCGCGTTGGACGGGTTCAACACCGTAAGGTCTATCGTCGCCTCTACCAAGGCCGCTAACGACTTCGAGATAAGTTCCACCGGGAGATCGTTCCGAAAGACCCGCTGCTCAATCGCGTCACGAATCATGATTTGGAACTCGACGAACGGCGCGCTGCCCGCGTCTCTAGACTCTTTGGTGAGTACCTCCGAAACCGTTAGTTGCGCCAGCACCTTGCGCTGCTCGGGATTCGCAATGCCCCAATTCACATAGCGATCCCAAACATGCTGCAGCCTGGTGCGAACCTTCTTCTTCCGGGGGAAATCCGACATCATGGCGTCGGCGAGTTCCAGCTTGATCTCCCGGTAAAGGGCATTGATCAGATCATCCTTGGTCTTGAAGTACGTAAACAGAGTTCCCTCGGCGACGCCGGTTCGTTTTGATATCTCTGACGTTGGGGCAGCCGTAAGGCCGCGCTCCGCGAATAGGCGGGTCGCGGCGTCGAGGATGGCATTTCGTTTGTCTGCGCTTTTAGGACGCGCCACTGAGTTTCTCTTTACTGAGTGGATACTCAATAATACACGGAAAGTAAGCCGATGGCAAGCCGCGGCCGCATTCTAAATCTTGCACGGCGCAACAACGGCGTTATTGGTGGGGACAACTCCCGTCTCAGGCCCGCGAGTCATCACTCTGGTAGATCGCCCGAGTGAATGAGAATAGACCCATCCACTTCGGTGTCGCCGGCATTATATTGACGCCGTACCTCCTGCTCGATGGCCTGGCGGTTCGCTCGGAACACCTCGAGTTTATCCTTACCGTCTCCCTGGAAGTGATCGTCCAGGGCTTCCCTGGTGATGGCGCACCGCACCCACGCTTCGCCATCTCGCCCGTAGAAAAGGACCATGTCGCGCTCGAAAACAAAACTCTCTTTGGGCTCTGGAAATGTCAGGTCGTGCCGCTCCAGGTGCCATTGCACGCGGCGGACGATAAAGGTCGTGAACGGATGGATGTCCATTTCGATGCTGGCGCGGTCCAGGGCGCTCAGATAAGACTTGCGATCCCTGATGCGAATCACTGTCCAGGGATAGCCGCCCGAAGCCAGCATCACATTCATCAGAAAGCGCGCCATGCGCCCGTTCCCGTCCGTGTACGGGTGGATATAACCGAAAAGCCAGTGCCCCACCACCGCGCGCACCGAAGCCTCGGGTTCTTTTTCCAGAAGGTCGAAGAACGCCGGCATGGCGTCGCGCACTGCCTCCCACCTCGGCGGAACGTAGCGCGACCCGCGCAGGTACACGGGTGTGTTCCGGTATCCGGCCAAAGTCCCCGCTTCGATCAGGCCGGCTGTGACGGAAGGCTGGAACAATTCGCGATACCAGTCGTTGTGTACAGCGCGCGAGAGCGCGGCGGGGTTCTCACCGGCGATCACTTTCTCTACTTCTTTTTTCACCAACTGGAACGCTTGCCAGTATCCCCGCGCCGCGAGGGCGTCGCGATTTCTGCGATCACCGGCGTCATGCTCGGGGTCCCAGCCGCCCTGCCGCACTTTCTCAACCAGGGCAGGCGTGACGGAGTAGCCTTCAATGGACAACGAGTGGTAGGCATCGGTCCGGTAGATTTCGTTGACGAAGCCAAGATACTCTTCTTTGTCTGCCGGAAGTCCCGGCGCTTTGGGGAACACCGCGATGACCTTGCCGCGCATCGATTCCCAAAGCATCTCAATGCGAGCCACGATCGGGGCGGCCGGCCGGCGCGCCTTGCCGAATATGTGTCCCGCTTCAAATGGACTGCTCTCTCGCACATCATATCCGGCGCCCTTCATCGCGCGGACAATCTCGTCCGCGAAGTCGCCTCGCCCGGTTTGCCGGAAGGCTTTGGCAAGATAACCGGCTTTCGCGGAATGTCCGCCGTTCAGGAGCAGCCGAAGCAGGTCCGAGGCGTCACTAAGGCTCGCCATCACCACTTGCGCCTCGACGGGAAACAGCTGAAAAAATGATTCCGGCACGCCTACCAACGCCGCCGCCGGCGAAAACAGACGCAATCCCTCCCTCACCGTGAGAGCCGCGGTCGCGGGCATCTCCGCAACTTTCAGGTCGTAAAGGGTTGTGCCAAACAGAAGCTTGATATCGTTATTCATCGCTTTCGGACTGTGCACAACCAGTTGATCCGGGATCACCGTTCTCTCGCCGTGCAAAAAAAGGGACTGTTCCGGCGACAGGTGCCATTGTTCCCCAAAGCGCTCGTCGCAGTAGCGGGCGCAGAATTCCCAAAACGAGGCGTGCCACGGGGTGCTCTCGCCGGCCTGGGAGTCGGGGCTTGAAGAGATCAGCCAACCCTTCATGACTTCTTGCAGGAAGCCGTTCTCCAGCAGGCGTTCGCGGTGAACCCGGCTGAGGTCGTCGGAACGGAACACACGTTGGTTGCCCTGCTGGAGTGCCTTGAGCTCGTCGAGGGATTCAGCCAGTTTTTCGTTTGGCGAGGGCATGAAGCCTCCCATCCTTCTTGGGTCATTATAGGTTTATTGTGACCGGTAAATACAAGTATATGATGCCGTGTGGTTACAAGTTAATTGTGGTGCATAAGTGCAAGTATATTGTGCTGTGTAATTACAAGTCAATAGTGCCGTACAAGTGCAAGTATATAATGCCATTTTGTAGCTAAACCCATTTATGTTCAATTGGTTGCGGACCATGCTCTCTTTCGCGCCTAAAAGCCAAAGTGGCGTTCGGTTGCGCATAGAACACGCAAGGCGAGCCGATGGCGACTGACGAGCGATTTGCCGTTAGAGATGCGAGTCAGCTCAAAAGCTGCGGGTGACGAGCTCTCGATGTGCTTATCGCCAGTGTTGGAGCGGAGTGCGCTTCCATTGCGGGTTATTGTAGCGGATTAAGCTCTCCTCGGCCTTCCCGGCGATTGCCCTGATTCCCGGTGTATCGTCGGCAACTCCGTAAGTATTCTAGGAGACCTACGCATTGCTCGGCCTACTGGCCACAAGGCCCGCGGGGATTGAAGCATCCTCCTTCAACTCGCGCATCTCTAACTCCGAAATAACATCGTGAGCTACAATACCCCTAACGTAATTTGCAGCACCAGGTTCCTTCCTCGGCTTCGGGAGTTCGGCTCCTGATCATAATTGGGCCTTGCCATAAGGGCAGCCGGGAATAAGAAAGGTTTTCAGCGGGTACTTCGTTGGTGGACCAGCCAGACTTCAGCGCATCGCCCGCGCGCAACTCCCGCAATTCGGAGCGCCTGCTTCTTCTTCTCTTCCTTTTCTCTTTGCCCTTTCTCAACCCCTGGGTCCGTGGCGATGGCGTCGGCTATTACGCTTTTGCCCGCGCTCCGCTGATCGAGCACAGTCTCGACTTCACGAAGGACTATCAATACGCCAACGAAAGCTTCCGCGCCCCGCGCCTTGACGAAAATAACCAGCCCAGGTTCGCCTTTCGCACGCCCACCGGCCACCTCGACAACCATTTCACCGTCGGCCCCGCCATTCTCTGGATGCCTTTTCTCCTCCTCGCGCATGTCGGCGTCCTTCTCGCCCGCGCCCTCGGTTCCGCGGTCGCCGCTGACGGTTTCTCCGCTCCCTACCGCATCGCCATGGCTTTCGCCACCGCCTTCTACGGTTTTCTCGGCTTGCTATTGTCCTTCCGCATCGCCCGCCAATATGTACAAGAGCGCTGGGCGCTTCTCGCCACCCTCGCCATCTGGTGGGCCAGCTCGCTTCCCGTCTACATGTATTTCAATCCCTCATGGTCCCACGCGCATTCCGCTTTCTCTGTTGCCCTTTTCGTTTGGTATTGGCACGAGACGCGCACCGCGCGCTTGCTCGCCCAATGGCTGGTCCTTGCCGCAATCGCCGGCCTCATGCTCAACGTCTACTACGCCAACGCCATGGTCCTCGCCGTCCTCGCCGTCGAAGCCTTCCGTCAATATCGCGCCGCGTTCCGTCATCACGCCGCCCCCGCCGAATCCTCCGCAATTCCGCGCTTCCCCGAACTCCTCCTTCGCCACTTTCTGTTCGCCGCAACTCTCCTCGTCAGTCTTCTTCCCACTTTCATTTCGCGCTACGTCGTTTACGGAAGTCCGTTCGAATCCGCCTATATTCCGCTCCGCGAGTGGCTCTGGTCCTCGCCCGTTTTCTTCAGCGTGCTCTTCTCCTCCAATCACGGTCTTTTTTCCTGGACTCCCATCCTTCTTCTCGCCCTAGCGGGGCTTTTCCTCTTCTGCCGCCGCGAACCGCGCGTCGGCGTTCCGCTGCTTGCCGCCTTTTTCGCTTTTTATTTTTTCATCTCCTGCTACCCCGATTGGGCCGGCATCTCTTCTTACGGCAACCGTTTTTTTGTTTCGCTCACTTCCGTTTTCATTCTCGGCCTCGCCGTTTTTTTCGATCGCGCCGCGCAACTCTTCCGCTCTCCCCGCGCCGCTCGCACCGCCGCCCTCGCCCTTCTCGCCACCGCTTCTCTCTGGAACGTCGGCCTGATGTTCCAGTGGGGCTCGCATCTCATTCCCGCGCGCGGCCCCGTCTCTTTTTTCGAAATCGTCCGCAATCAATTTTTCGTCGTGCCCCGCCAGCTCTCCGCCGATTTCCAGCGCTACTTTCTCAAGCGCAAAGCGCTTATGCAGCAAATTGAAGACCGCGACAACCAGCAACTGAAAAAAAATCCCCCGCCTCCCTGAAATCTCTCGTAACCCCGGCATCCTGCCAGCTCTTTTTCTTCTCCAATGTTTTGTAGGGGCGCAATACATTGCGCCCCTCCGCCACGCACGTGGCCCGCTTGCCGCCACCTTTTCTTCCCTCTTGTCTTCCTCCTTTTCTTGCTTCTTCTCTATGATCTCTGTGTCTCTGCACTCTCTCTGCGTTAAATCTTTTGACTTCGAACTTTCAACTTTCAACTTTCAACTCCTTCTTTCCCCTCTTTTCTTTGGTACTCTACTCACGGGTTCATCCGACTCTCAGGAGTTTTCACTCGAACACGCATGGCATCCGTCACGACTCCGAACGCTGTCAACCCTGATCCCAATGGGCTTGGGCCATCCACCGACGCGCTCCCGCCGCACTCGGGCGCTTCCCCCACCATTCGAATCGAACCGCCTCGCGGACTTTTCGAACTCCGCCTCCGCGAAGTGTGGGCTTATCGCGAATTGCTTTATTTTTTCGTCTGGCGCGACGTTAAAATCCGTTACAAACAAACCGCCATTGGAATTCTTTGGGTGGTTTTGCAGCCCGTCCTTAACATGCTTGTCTTTACTTTATTTTTTGGTCATCTTGCCAAGCTGCCGTCGGACGGGCTGCCTTATCCTGTGTTTTATTTTGCTGCACTTGTGCCATGGACTTATTTTTCGTATGCGCTGTCTATGACCACTAATGTGGTGGTGGATAACCAGAGGTTGATTACGAAGGTTTATTTTCCGAGGCTGATACTGCCGATTTCGGCGGCGCTTTCCGGGTTGGTGGATTTTGCGATTGGATTCTGCGTATTGGCTTTATTTACAACGGCTTACGGGATCCGGCCGACCCTCGCGGCGCTGTGGCTGCCGGCGCTGCTGGCCCTGGCGGTGTTCACCGCGCTGGGGGTGGGGCTGTGGATGTCGGCGCTGAATGCGCTTTATCGGGACGTGCGTTATGTGATTCCGTTCGTGATGCAGTTCTGGATGTTCGCGTCGCCGGTGGCGTATCCCAGCACGCTGGTGCCGGAGAAGTGGCGGTGGCTGTACGGGTTGAATCCGATGGCGGGAGTGATTGACGGGTTCCGGTGGGCGATCACGGGGCGAGGGCACGCTCCGGGGCTGCTGATGCTGGTTTCCAGCGGGGCGGTGGCGCTTGTCGTTCTGGGGGGGCTGTTTTTCTTCAATCGCATGGAGACCGCGGTGGCGGATCGCGTTTGAGGCGAGTTCCCAAATTGGGAAGAATACCCCCACACCCCGGGTGTTTTCGTAAGAGTGGCAAATAAAGGACTTGGAGGATACGGAACTTGGAAGTGTGTACGGAAAACTGAAGGCGGCGGAGAAGGTCGAAACTAGAAGGCAGAAACTCGAAATGGGGATGGGAAGGGGAGAAGAGACGGAGCCGATAAGGATATCGGCGTTCCCTGGAGAAGGGCTGAGAAAGGAAAGACCTCCGGCAGGGATGCCGGCGCTACCGGGACGGAGATCTAACGGCAAATTCATATAACAAGTGTATCACAGAAGTTACGTGCTGTCAAGAGCAACTTAACACGGAGAAAGCAAACGACTTAGGGCGATGACGCTGCGGACCGATTATGACGCTTGGCACCAGCGCATCCACGACGCGGCGCCGGAGCACGAAGATGCGGGCTCTCCGTGGTACAAGCTGGTCCGGGAATACATGGGGGGATGTGGCGGGGATGCGTATTTTGGAGGTGGCGTGCGGGCGCGGGGGGTTTGTGCGGCAACTGGCGCGGGGCGGCGCGGTTGTGACGGGGTGCGATTTCTCTTCCGCGGCGCTGCGTGCCGCCAGCACGAAAATCCGTGCGCCAGACAGGATGGACGGGCCGCCCCTGGCGGCGCTCGTTCAGGGCGACGCCCAGGCCCTGCCCTTTGCGGATAACTCGTTTGACGCCGTAGTTTCCTGCGAGACGATCGAGCACCTGCCGCAGGTGCAAACTGCCGCCATCGAGCTGCACCGGGTCACGCGGCCCGGGGGGAAACTCTTCCTGACCACTCCCAACTACTTTAATTTCATGGGACTGTATGAAATCTACGCGCGCTTCCGGCATCCGGGGCGGCAGGACGACCAACCCTTCGACCGCCGCCAGTGGTTCCCGCAAGTTCACAAGTGGATCCGCCGGGCCGGCTGGACCATTCTTCGCACCGACGGCACGGTGCACCAGTTCCCGTTCCTCCCCGGCCGCAACCCGGTGCGCTGGAAGTCGCTCGAATCCCATCGCGCCGTCCGCAAACTGCTCAGCCCCTTCGCGTATACTTATTTCCTCGCGGCTGAGAAAGCGTTGGAACGTTAGAAAACCATGACGACGGCAAAGATACGGTTCGCTGAGGTTCGGCCGGGGGCGGCGGGGCGGGGGTCGTGGGTGTCGCGTGCGCTAGGGCATCCGTTTTTCGCGTGGGCAGGGGTTCGGGCGCCGCGGGCGCAGCACACTATGGCGGAACACGACGCAATGGAGCGGTTTGCGCGGGGATGCCAGAGCGTAGTGGAGATCGGAGTGGCGGAGGGGGCGTCGGCCGTGGCGCTGCGGGGCGCGATGGACGCGGCGGGGATTTTGTACCTGGTGGACCCGTTCCATCTTTCGAGGGTGCCGATGCTGAATTTCCTGCGGCGGGCGGCGCGGCGGGCGGTTGCGCAGAACGGCGGGGCGCAAGCGGTGTGGATCGAAGAGTTTAGCCATGAAGCGGTGCGGCAATGGAGCCGGCCCATCGATTTGCTGCTGATTGACGGGGACCACCGGGAGAGCGCGGTGGAACAGGATTGGAACGACTGGAGTCCGCACGTTGTTGAAAAGGGAGTAGTTGTTTTTCACGACGCGCGCCTCTTTGCGAACGGGTGGACTTCTCCGGAATACGGTCCCGTCCGCTTCGTTGACCGCGCCTTCCGCAATAACGCTTCTTCCCTGTGGACCATCGTTCATGAAGTCGACTCTCTCGTCGTTGTCACGAGAAATGGACGCGCGACTGCATGACTAACGACGTCATTCACGGCGAAGGGCTCGGCAAACAGCCGACGCTCAATCTCTCCGGGCGGATTCCGGAGCTGGATGGGCTGCGGGGCGTGGCCATCGGCATGGTGCTGCTCTGTCATTTCTTCTTTATCTTCATTCAAGCTCGTCCAGGATCGCCCGGGGCTTACCTCCTCACCGTAGGCCGCCTCACCTGGAGTGGGGTTGATCTTTTCTTTGTGCTCTCCGGTTTCCTGATCGGCGGCATCCTGCTCGACGCTCGCGGCTCCTCCAACTACTTTCAAGTCTTCTATACGCGCCGTTTCTTCCGCATCGTGCCCATCTACGCCGTGCTCTTGCTGGCTTCCTATTTCTTCACGCTTCTCTGGCAAGCGCACATGCTTGGCGGCTCCAACGAGATCTTTGGCGATCACTTGCCGTGGCTTCCTTTTGCCCTGTTCCTGCAGAATTTCGAGCTGGCGCTGCGCAATTCCTGGGGCATTTTTCCTCTCGGCGTCACCTGGTCCCTCGCCGTGGAAGAGCAGTTCTACCTCACTCTTCCCCTCCTGGTCCGTTTCCTGGACCGCCGCGCCCTTCTCGCCGTTGTTTTCTCCGGCATCGCTCTCGCGCCCGTTCTGCGGACCGTGTTTCTCTCGCTTTCGCCGCCCCGATTCCTGGCCTGGTACACGCTCATGCCCTGCCGCGCCGACGCTCTCCTTTTCGGTGTCCTCGGAGCGATGGCCCTCCGCGAACCTCGCTGGCGCGATTTTCTGCTCAGCCACCGCCGGCTGTTGACGCGCACTCTCTTCGTGCTGCTCCTGGGCGCGGCCTTCCTGGCCTGGCGGGCTCCCGGCGTTCACGATCCCTTGATGGTCACCATCGGCTTTACCTGGCTGGCGCTCCTGTACCTCGCCGTTCTGCTCTTCGCCTTGCTTTTTCCCGCGGGGTGGATCGCCCGCTGCTTGCGCTGGGGCTGGCTCGGCGGCCTGGGCGCCATCGCTTACGGTACCTACTTGTTCCACCAGCTTTTTCTCGGTTTGTTTTTTGGCCGTCTTCCCTGGATCAGTTCTTTCCGGCAGTTTGCCCTCGCCGTGTTCACCCTGGCCTTCACCCTCGTTTTCTGCCGCCTTTCCTGGCTCTATTTTGAGAAGCCCCTGGTGAAACGCGGCCATCGTGCCCGCTACACTTTCGCGGACTCCGCTCCCGCGGAATCCGCTCCAACCGCCCCGGAGCTGGCCCGCCCATGACCGCCGTCATCCATGGCGAAGGACTCGGCAAGGAGTACCGGCGCGGCTTGCAGGTGGATGGCGGGCTGCGCCATGCCATGGAAGATTTCGTGCGGTCGCCACTTGCGTCGCTTCGGCGCAAGAAGGTAGAGATGTTTTGGGCGTTGAAGGACGTATCGCTGGAAGTGCGGGAAGGCGAAGTGCTGGGGCTGATCGGGCGGAACGGGGCGGGAAAGACGACGCTGTTGAAGATTTTGTCGCGCATCACGCGGCCGACGACGGGCTGGGCGGAGATTCGCGGGCGGGTGGGGTCGCTGCTAGAGGTGGGCACGGGGTTCCATCCCGAGTTAACCGGACGTGAAAACACGTACTTGAGCGGCGCGATCCTGGGGATGGGGAAAGCGGAGATCGAGCGGAAATTCGATGAGATCGTGGCGTTCGCGGAGCTGGAGAAATTCATCGACACGGCGGTGAAGCACTACTCCTCGGGTATGTACGTGCGGCTGGCGTTTGCGGTGGCGGCGCACCTGGAGCCGGAAATCCTGCTGGTGGATGAAGTCCTCGCCGTCGGCGACATCAATTTCCAGAAGAAATGCCTCGGCAAGATGGGGGACGTGGCCCGCGCCGGCCGCACGGTGGTTCTCGTCAGCCATCAGCTCAACCAGATTCGACGGCTTTGCCATCGCGTCATCTGGATTGACGCCGCCTCCGTCCGCCAAGACGGCTCTCCGGAAGCGGTTGTCAACGCTTACGAGGCTGCCATGAGCAAGAGCGAGGGCGCTCCCGTAGGCTCCCGGACAGGGGACCATGCGCGAGGACATTTCACCGGCTGGGAAATCGCTAACCCGGAAAGCGCCTCGCCCCACTTGCTCGACTTCGTGGGCCCCGTCACGGTGCGATTTACGCTCAAACTGCATGAGCCAATTAAGCATGGCGTTCATGGAATTGCGCTTTACAACGCGGATCGCCAATTGTTATGGGCCCGGGCTGCATACGAGCTAGACCTCGGGCCTGGCGTCCATGACCTCGTCTATCACTTCCCCATGCTTCCCTTAAAGCCGGGCATTTACACCTGGATGGTGAGCTTCTGGGACCGCGAGGAGGAGCTAATAGACATGGGGGATTTAGAGCCGGAATTCCATGTCCTCACTCCGTCCTTTCAACACCCGCTCGATGAGTGGACCGGTTTGCTAAACTTACCGTCGGAGTTCAACGTGCGCTCCCGCCCCTCGGTGCTCACTTCTGAGCCGTCCGAGTGAGCATCAGGATCCAGAAATGAGCCTCGAGCGTTTGCTAGTGCCGATATATGTTCCGCGCTGGATGCATCGGGCAGTGCTCAGGTTCAAGCGTGCGTTGATTCCGCTGGCGCGCACGCAAGCATTCACCGAGCAATTCAGTCAGTTTAAGGAACAAAGCTCCGTGGATGGCCGGTTTGAACCGAAGCAAACGGATTGGTTTCCTTTCCTGAACGACGACACTCCTGAGACGGGGTTTGATCCGCACTACCTTCTGCATACCTCCTGGGCAGCGCGGGCGCTGGCAAAGACCAAGCCCAAGGTTCACGTGAGCTTTGGCGATTCTCTCTATTTTGTCGGGATCGCGTCCGCCTTTACGTCGATGACTTTTTGCGACATCAGAAAATCACGACTACCGTTCCGCGACATCAAGGAAAACAGCACCGACTTAACCAGTCTGCCGCCATCCTGGACCGGCACATTGCCATCCATCTCTTGTATGCACGTTTTAGAGCACATTGGGCTGGGGCGATATGGAGACACTCTGGATGCAAGCGGGGACCGCAAGGCGGCAGCGGAACTGGCGCGGGTCCTGGCTCCGGGCGGACAGCTCCTGATGGTAGTCCCGATGGAAGACCCACCGCGGGTGTGCTTTAACGCCCACAGGTTGTATTCTTATTCGCAAGTAATGGACTTGTTCCCCGGCCTTTCTCTTCTGGAGTTCACGTTGATAACCAACGAAGGACAATTTTTTGAGAGCGCCGAACCTCGTTTGTTGCAGGGACGCAAGTACGCGTGCGGATGCTTCCGTTACACAAAATGACGAGAGATGAGTTTCGATCGCTAGGCCGTCCGCTGCTGCACAAGTGGCGGTATTTTTACGGCCTCAGCAGGGAAAAATTGAGGGAAAAACTGGCTGCGCCGGGCGTGACGAGCTACCTGATGGGTGGTTGCGCGAACCAGATTTTCCAGTACGCGACGGGCTTGGCGCTGGCGCGGCGGCTGGGCGTGGACCTCAAGCTGGACGTCTCCTGGTACGAAACGGCAACGCCTAGCCAGTCCCGGATGTACTCGCTGGGGCTGTTCAAGGGCGTGGACGCACGAGTGGTCCACAGCCTGTGGGGCCGGATCATCCGCGAAGAGGGGTTTCCGTACAAACCTGAACTACTTGAGAACGCGCCGCGCAAGTGCTCACTCGTCGGTTACTGGCAGTCTGAGAAGTATTTTTTCGGCCTGCGCGAGGAGCTGCGGGAGCGCTTGCTGCCCCGCGAGCCGCTCCCGGCACGGTCGATTGAGACGGAGCGGGCGATCCTGGAGGCCGGCGAACGATCAGTGTTTGTCACCGTGCGACGCACCGATTACGTGGGAAATCCCTATCACCTGGTCCTGCCAATGGACTACTACCGCGAGGCTGCCGCGCTGATAGCAACCAGGGTGGCCGACCCGGTATTCTTTGTATTCTCGGATGATCCGGAGTGGTGCGAAGCGAATTTCAAGCTGCCCTATCATACGACGATTGCCGGAAACTTCGACCGGACCGTCGAGGACCACCTCGGGCGCGAAGACGCAGAGCTCTACCTGATGCGCCAGTGTGGCCACGCGATAATGGCAAATAGTTCGTATAGCTGGTGGGGTGGGTGGCTCGGCGCGGATATAAAGGGCGGCATCGTGATTGCGCCAAAGAGCTGGGTTGGACCGGCGTTCAAGGACGACCCGCGAGATATCGTTCCAGGCCGATGGATAAGACTGTGAAACATGAAGCCATGGACAGCCAATTTTACACTACGAGATTTTACGAGGAAATTCGGGGCGGATCGACGAAGTCCGCTGAAGTCATTGTCCCGCTGGTGTTAGGCCTCCTTCCCGTGAGCAGCGTTGTGGATATTGGCTGCGGCGATGGGAGCTGGTTGTTTGTTTTTCGGAAGCTCGGTGTAGAGGACATACTCGGGCTTGACGGCGAATATGTCGATCGAAACGTTCTGCAAATTCCACAGGATCGCTTCCAGGCTGTGGACCTTACGAAACCCTTTGGCCTGAAGCGCGTCTTCGATTTGGCAGTCTCATTGGAGGTGGGCGAGCACCTGCCGGCCGAATCGGCATCGGGCTTCGTCGCCTCTCTTTGTGGTCTCGCCCCCGCAGTCTTGTTCTCAGCCGCGATTCCGTTCCAGGGCGGCAACCACCACCTCAATGAGCAGTGGCCGGACAAATGGGCGGAGCTTTTTAAAGAACACAAGTATGTTCCGGTGGATTTTCTTCGGAAGCGCGTGTGGCAAAACGAAACCGTAGAATGGTGGTACGCGCAGAATACGCTGCTTTTTGTTCGAGATGGTCTTCTGGAGAGCAACACACAACTAAAGGCAGAGTTCGAACGAACCAATCCCAATCAACTGCGTCTCGTCCATCCCCGGCAATATTTGCACCTGCAGAACCTGTATCGCGAGGCAGCCGTGCGCGCCGAAAATCCGCCGCCGCCCTCGGGACTAAGAGAGGCTTCGCGGCAGTTCCTGGTTTGCTTGAGGAATGCCGTCAGATGGAGAGTTGACCGCATTGGCAAGAAGAAGCCATGAATCCTCCCATCGTTTCCGTCGTGATGAGCGTTTACAACGGGCAGAGGTTCCTGTCCGAAGCCATTCAGAGCATCCTGGGCCAAAGCTTCAGCGATTTTGAATTCGTAATCGTTGATGACGGGTCGACGGACAAAAGCTCCGAGATTCTGGGGCAATACATGCACCGTGATGACAGGATACGCGTCCATCGGCAGACAAATAAGGGAAGGGCGCTGTCGCTGAATATCGGAATGGAGCTCTCGAAAGGCCGGTACATCGCAAGGATGGACGCGGATGACGTGGCACTCCCCAATCGCCTTGCAGAGCAAGTTGACTTCATGGAGCTGCATCCGGAGGTTGGCCTTTTGAGCGGATGGTATGAACGAATCAGCAGCGACGGCCGGTTGATGGATACGGTTCGTCTTCCGCTTCGAGACGACGAGATCAGGTCCATGATGCTGCAGAGCAATGCCATGTGCCATCCAGCGGTGATGATGAGAAAGGAGGTCGCCATCGCTTGCGGAGGATACCGAAAGGTGTTTTCCGAGTCCGAGGATTACGATCTATGGTTGAGGATGAGCGAACGAATCCAGTTGGCCAATCTGGAACAGCCTATCCTGCGATACAGGGTTCATCCCAAGCAGGCTTCGATTGCGAATTCGCGCCACCAAATGCTGTGCGTACTCGCCGCGCGCACTGCCGCGGCGTTCCGAAGGCAGGGCAAACCGGACCCCTTCTCGGGAGTAGAGCAGATAACTCCCGAGCTGTTGCGCAAACTTGGTGTGACAACAGCGGAGATCCAAGAGTGTCTCCAGGCGAGTCAGCGGAATCCGGTCCTAGACCCTATACGAAGTGCTTTGCGCGTCCGGCTCTGGCATCCTCTGCTGAACCTCACGCGACCCATTCGACACGCTTTGGGATTGCGGCAAAAGAGTGGCAAAGCTACCGGGAAGCAAAAGATTTTATTGAGAAATGGTTTACCCGACGCTACTTGGGTTGAGAGTGGAACGTACATGGGCGATACAACGAGTGTTTTGTCTAAGGTTGCCAAGATGGTTTACAGCATCGAACCGGAGCCTACACTTTTTTCAAAAGCAGAACAAAGGTTCAGCAATACGAGTAACGTCAAAATAATAAAGGGCTTGAGCGAGGAGGTTTTCCCGAAACTGCTTCCCACCATAAGCGGGAATGTTTGCTTCTGGCTCGACGGCCATTATTCGGCCGGCGTTACTTATAAAGGGCCGCAAGACACGCCCATTCTCGATGAGCTTGCTGCTATTGGACGGCATATTGCTCAAATGAATAAAATAGTTGTACTGGTTGACGATGTGCGCTGTTTTGACCCGAGGAATCCGGAATATTCTGCCTACCCGCCGGTCGACGTTCTTGTGGATTGGGCAAAAAAACACAATCTCACCTGGCACATTGAGCGCGATATATTCATCGCGAAAAATCACTAGAGTAAATGCCATGAAGATCGTACACATCAGCAAGGAGGACAACGGCGGGGGAGCGTCGCGGGCGGCGTACCGGCTGCACGACGGGTTGCGGCGTAAAGGGGAGGATTCGCGGATGTACGTCCTGGACAAGTACACCAGCGACGAGCGGGTCGAGCAGTTTCAGTCGGCGCGGGGAGCGATGGCGTGGGTGGGGAGAAACGCGAGGCGCTTGCGGCTGAAGATGGCGGAGCGGCGGTACGCCAAGACTGCGCCTGCGGAGAAGACATTTTTCAGCGAAGACCGCACGCCGTTTTATAAGGATGCTTGCCGGCAAATGCCTAAAGCGGAGCTGGTGAACCTGCACTGGACGGCGGGATTCCTGGACCTGGGAGCGTTTTTCGGGTGGCTGCCGGAGGAGATGCCGGTGGTGTGGACGCTGCACGACATGGCGAGCTTCACCGGAGGATGCTGCCACGCGATGGGGTGCGAACGGTTTACGCAGAAGTGCGGAGCGTGCCCGCAACTGGGGTCGGCGGATGAGGGGGATTTGACGCGGGAAGTGTGGCGGAGGAAGGAGAAGTACTACGGCGCGCTGGCGGCGCAGCGGATGCATATTGTGACGCCGAGCCGGTGGTTGGGAGAGGAAGTAGGACGCAGCCCGCTGCTGGGGCGGTTTGCGCGGTCGGTGATTCCTTATGGGCTGGATACGGAAGTGTTTCAGCCGCGGGACCGGCGATTCAGCCGGGAAGTGCTGGGAGTGCCGCAGGACGCGAAGGTGATTTTGTTTGTGTCGAATGGGCTGCACGTACACTTGAAGGGATTCAAGTACTTGATGGCGGCGCTGGAGGGGATGCAGCCGGGGAGCGTTGGCGGGGGCAGAGTGTTTCTGCTGTGCCTGGGATTTGGCGCGGCGCCGGCGCTGGAACGGTTTGCGCACGCGCATATCGCGTCGGTGAACGAGGACCGGGCGCTGTCGATGGTGTACAGCGCGGCGGATGTGTTTGTGCTGCCGTCGCTGGCGGATAATTTGCCGAATACGATGCTGGAGGCGATGGCTTGCGGGACGCCGGTGGCGGCGTTCGCGGCGGGAGGGATTCCGGAAGCGGTGCGGCCGGGAGTGACGGGATTGCTGGCGCGGGTGGGAGACGCTGCGGAGTTGCGCGGGGCGATGGTGGAATTGTTGGGGAACGAGGCCAAGCGGGCGGAAATGTCGGCGAACTGCCGGCGAGTGGCGGTGGCGGAGTATGATTTGAGCGTGCAGACGGGCCGGTACGTGCGGCTCTATGAGGAGATGCTGGGGCAACTCGAATGAGTAAACGAGCGCTGATTACGGGAATCACGGGGCAAGATGGGTCGTACCTGGCGGAGCTGCTGCTGTCGCACGGGTATGAAGTACACGGGATTATCCGCCGGGCGAGCACGTTCAATACTTCGCGGATCGATCATATGTATCAGGACCCGAACAATCCGGAGGCGAAACTGTTTTTGCATCACGGGGATTTGTCGAGCACGGAATGGGTGCTGAACCTGGTGTACAGCCTGGCTCCGGAGGAGATCTATCATCTGGGCGCGCAGAGCCACGTGCGGGTGAGCTTCGACATGCCGGAATACACCGGGGACGTGACCGGGCTGGGGACGATGCGCATCCTGGAAGCGGTGCGGCGGAGCGGGTGCAAAACGAAATTCTATCAGGCGTCCAGCTCGGAAATGTTCGGGTCGGCGGCTCCGCCGCAGAGCGAGACAACCGCGTTCCAGCCGCGCAGTCCGTATGCGGCGGCGAAGGTCTATGCGCACTGGATGACGCGCATTTACCGCGAAGGGTATGGGATGTATGCGGCGAACGGGATTTTGTTCAATCATGAGAGCCCGCGCCGCGGGGAAACGTTTGTGACGCGGAAAATCACGCGAGCCGTGGCGAGCATCCGTGCGGGACGGCAAGACGCGGTTTATCTGGGCAACTTGGAAGCGCAACGGGATTGGGGGTACGCGCCCGAGTACGTGGAAGGCATCTGGCGGATGCTCCAGCAGGAGAGCGCGGACGATTATGTTCTGGGGACGGGGGAAGCACATTCGGTGCGAGAGTTCGTGGAAGAGGCGTTCCAGTACGCGGGGCTGGACTGGCGCAAGCACGTCAAGATGTCGGAACGCTACCTCCGGCCGCTGGAAGTAGATGTCTTGATCGCGGATCCGAAGAAGGCGCGGACAAAGCTGGGGTGGGAGCCGCGCGTGGGCTTCCGCGATTTGGTGGCCATCATGGTGGATGCGGACCTCGAAGCTGCCGGCGTAACACCGCCGGGCCGAGGCAAAGCGATTTTGGAAGAGAAGATAGGCCACTGGAACCAGTGGGAGAAGTCGGTGACCCGCATGGTGCAAGCCATAGCCGGACAAGCGTCGCAACACTAAGGCGGAACGAATGGGCTTCTGGGAAAAGCGGCGCGTGGTGGTTAGCGGAGGGCATGGCTTTCTGGGCTCCTTCGTGGTGGAGAAGCTGCGGGCGGCGGGCTGCCGGGAAATTATTGTTCCACGCAGCCGTGAATACGACTTGCGCGAAAAATCCGAGGCGCTGCGGCTGTACAAAGACGCGCGGCCCGACGTGTTCATCCACCTTGCGGCGGTGGTCGGCGGGATCGGGGCGAACCGGGAGAATCCCGGAAGATTTTTTTACGAAAATGCCGCAATGGGTCTGCATGTGATTGAGGCGGCGCGGATTGTGGGACTGGAGAAATTTGTTTGCGCCGGCACCATTTGCTCGTATCCGAAATTCACGCCGGTTCCGTTTCGAGAAGAGGACTTCTGGAACGGCTACCCCGAAGAGACCAATGCGCCGTATGGACTCGCGAAAAAAATGCTGCTGGTGCAATTGCAGGCTTACCGCCAACAGTACGGAATGAACGGAATTTATTTGACGCCGGTAAATCTGTATGGGCCGCGGGACAACTTTGATCCGGCAAGCTCTCACGTGATTCCCGCGCTGATTCGCAAGTGCTTCGAAGCAAAACAGGCCGCGGCTCCGGAAATTCAGGCGTGGGGAACGGGAAACGCGACGCGGGAGTTTCTTTACGCCGAAGATGCAGCTAAGGCGATCTTGGCGGCGGCGGAAAAGTATTCCAAACCCGAGCCGGTCAACCTGGGCTCCGGCGAGGAAATCAGCATCCGGGACCTGCTGGAGGTGATCCGTTCGCTAGTGAGTTACCAAGGCAGGGTGCGTTGGGATGCGAGCAAGCCGGACGGTCAGCCACGAAGGCGACTCGATACCTCTCGAGCTATCGCGGAATTCGGGTGGCGCGCGGAGACTCCCTTGGACAAAGGGCTGCAAGAAACAATCCGTTGGTATAAGAGCACCGTAGATGATCCGGCGACAGTTGCTGGAGCGTCCGCCGGGCCAGCGCCGTCGGAATCCTAAAGCGTTCTGAATCTTGAATGGACAGGGTTCTGTGTTCGCGCGGCTTAGCGACTTGGCCCCGTTTTGACGGAGAGGCTGGGGGGTGTAAAATAAGTTTTTCCGGCCGAGGAGTTCCCCATGGACGAACCCAAACCTCAGAAACAATTTCCCATTTGCCCGAGTTGCGGTAGCAATCGAGTGCGGCGATCGGTGAGAAAAGGCCCCCACGACTGGGTAATGCACAGCTTGCTATTTAAGAGTCCTTACCGATGTAAGGCGTGCGATTACCGGTTTTTTTGGTTTCGGCGACCGCGGCACGAGCCGGATCCCCGCACGCCGAAACACGCCCACTAACTCCGAGTCCCAAATCTCTCTTCAGCGTCGAATTTAACGGAATCTTCCGTTTTCATTCAAATAACTCTTGACGTCACATAACTCATATGCTAATCAACTCCGTGTTGTAGTGGCCGGTCTTTAGACCGGTGCGTTATCTCACCCGTGCTGACCATTTTCACCACCGCCAAACCCTTCCGCGGCCACACTGGCATCATCCAGCGGAACGCGCTGCAGTCCTGGAAGGCGCTGCACGCAGGGATCGAGATTATATTATTTGGGGAGGACGAAGGCGCGGCGGAGGCGGCGCGGGAGTTCGGGCTGCGGCACGAGGCGCGCGTGGAGCGCAACGAGTGGGGCTCGAAGCGGCTGGACTTTATGTTCGCGAGGGCGCAGGCGATCGCGCGGCACGAGACACTGTGCTACATCAACTGCGACATTATCTTGATGCAGGATTTCCGGCGGGCGGTGGAACGAGTGCGCGCGGCGCACGGGGAGTTCCTGATGGTGGGGCGGCGGTGGGACACGGATGTTACGGAGGCGCTGGCGTTCGCCCACGCTGATGGACGAGCTACGGACTGGGCGGCGGAGGTGCGGGACTTGGCGCTGCGGCGCGGACGTCAGTGTAAAGCGGAGTGGATCGATTACTTCGTGTTTTCGCGCGGGCTGTACGGGGCGGACATGCCGCCGTTTGTGCTGCGCGTGTTCTGGGACAACTGGCTGGTGTGGAGGGCGCTGGACGCTGGGAGGCCGGTGGTGGATGCGTCGCGCGCGGTGATTGCGGTGCACCAGAACCATGACTACAGCTACCATCCACAGGGGAAGGCAGGCGTTTGGAGCGGTGAGGAGGCGGGACTGAACGGGCAGATGGCGGGGGGATGGCGGCACCTGCGCACGATCGCGGATGCCACGGAAGTGTTGCCGCCGGAGAAGTTGAGGCGCAACTTGGGGCGGCATTGGTCGGCGGTGAAGCGGTATGCGCGGCAGGCGGGGCGCGTGCTGCGGAATGACGTGTGGCACCGGGTTTGGTTTGCGATGCTGAACTTGACGCGGCCGCTGCGACGGTCGCTGCGGGAGTCTATGCGGCATTCCCCGCGGCAGTGAAGACGGGTTTGCGGGTGGACTTGCAGCCACCGGGCTAAGCTGACACGGGCCGGAGCGGAGCTAGTTTCCTGCCGCGCTTGCTTAGTTGCTTGCTTCCAGGCGGCTCTCCATTACAATCGCTGGGCTTGCATGCGAGGGAACATGAGCTTCAGCGGGCGCGTGGAGGAGATTCGGACGGGGTTCGAGCGGCCGTTCTGGGTGGCCAATATCACGGAGCTCTTCGAGCGGCTCTCCTACTACGCCGTGTTCGCCTCTTTGGCGCGCTATCTTCACGAAGTGCTCAACTTTCCGACGGAGCGAGCCACGAATTTGACCGGGCTCTTTGGCGGGCTGGTTTGGTTCCTGGCGATCTTTGGAGGCGCGATTGCAGACCGCCTCGGCTTTCGGCGTGCTCTTTCGCTCGCGTACCTGATCCTGGCGGGCTCGTACTTCCTCCTTGGTTCGATCGGTTCTTCGTGGCTTGCGCCGGTACGAAACTTTCTGCCGCTAGTAGTTCTGGCAACGATTCTTCTGGTCCTGCCACCCCTGGGGGTCGCATTGGTAAAGCCGTGCGTGGTCGGTACGACGGCGCGGGCCTCCAAGGAGAATGTGCGCTCCATCGGCTACTCCATTTACTACACTTTGGTTAATGTCGGCGGCGCGATCGGACCCTGGCTCGCCGGAGTAATCAACGAACACCTGCCGACGGCCATCGTGTTCAGGATGGCGGCGGTGAGCGTCTTTCTGATGTTTTTCGTCGTTCTGGTGTTCTTCAAGGAACCGCAGCGCTCCGGAGAAACGAATACCGCGAGTATCGCCCAGACGTTGGAGAATTTCGTCAAGGTGCTCGGCAATCCCAAATTCATGGCATTCTTGCTGATTTTTTCCGGCTACTGGATCGTCTACTGGCAGGAATTCATTTCCTTGCCGCTCTATGTTCACGATTACATCAATCCTACAACCAACACCGACCGCATGCTTTCGACGGGGCCGCTCGTGGTGATTGCGCTCACCGTGGCTATGAGCGTGGCGACAAAGAAAATGGCGCCCTTCAGCGCCGTGATTCTTGGCACCATCATTTCCATGGTGGCATTCGCGATTCTGGCGATTCACTCCAGCGTGACCGCCGTTTACGTCATGCTGGTAGTTGTCGCGCTAGGCGAGATCATTCAGTCGCCGCGTTACTACGAATATATCTCCCGCCTTGCGCCGCCTGGACAGCAAGGCACCTACATGGGCTTCGCATTTTTGCCCATCGGCATCGGCTCGCTGATCGGAGGGTGGTTCGGTGGCCGCGTGATGCACCAGTTTGCCGAAGTCGCGCACCAGCCGCAGCGCGTCTGGTGGGTCATTTCCGGTGTGGGCGTACTGACCGCTTTACTTTTGTGGATTTACGATCGCGTCGTCAAACCATCGGGACAGGAGGCGTCCGCGTGAATCCGGCAGACCGCAAGACTGAGAAGGAGTTTTCTTAACTGAGAACTTAGAACTGAAGACTGAAAACGTCTCTCAGTTGACCATTCGGCGGAGAGAAGCGAGCGCCTGCTGCGCCAGCGAATAGCGCGGCTCGATTTGCAGCGCTTCCTGGAAGCAGCGCATGGCGTGGCTGTACATTTCTTTTCCGAGATAGGCGCGGCCCAGATTGTAGTGCGGAAAGTGGCGCGGTTCGTAGCGGCGCGCTTCGGTGGCGCGTTCGAGCCAGGGAATGGCTTCCTCGAACTGGCCGAGTTCGATGAGGTAGGCGCCGATGTCGTTGTAAGGATTGCCGAATTCGGGGTCCAGCTCGATGGCGCGCTTGCATTCGGCGATGGCTTCTTCGACGCGACCCTGGAAATGATACGTCCAGCCCAGGAAGGTGTGGGCCTCAGCGGTGGGATGGAGCTCGAGCGACGATTGATAGAGTTCGACGGCGCGATCGTAGTCGCCTTCCATCTGCGCCTGGTAGGCGTCCTGCAGGACTTCCCATGCGCGCGTCAGGGTTTCCATGCTCATGGAGCATAGTTAGCACATGGCTTGGTCACGGTCAAAAGTACGAAAGTCTCGGGCGTGCCGGAGAGGAACCTGTCCCATGTGACGGGTAAGGGGTGGAAATTGGGGCGGCAAATGGAGAGAATAGCAGGGTTGGACCGTGGCTTCATCATCTGAAAAAAACGCTTAGTTAGACGAGGGGGCACTGTGAAGCGGAATTATCTGATTCTTGGGATCGCGACTCTGGCGGTGGCCGGAGCACTCCTGGCGCAGGACCAGTCGGAAAAAGCAACGCCGAAAAAAGGGGCGAGTCACGGCGCGGCGGCAGCAGCGGCCGCGGCGCGTGGCAAGGAAGTATTCGAAAAGAGCTGCGCCATGTGCCATTTAGCGGATAGCGACGCGAAGAAGATCGGGCCGGGGCTCAAGGGCCTTTCGAAGCGCGGAACGTTCACGGTGAACGGCGCCAAAGTGACGACGGAAGCGCTGACAACGTGGATTGAAAACGGGGATTCCATGATGCCGGGCATGAAGGAATCGCTCGAGCCCGCGCAAATCAAGGACGTCGTCGCTTACGTCAAGACACTCTGAGCTTTGGTTCTCAGTCCTCAGGCTTCCCGGGTCTCGCTGTCAGAGGACTCTTACACACTGGTGGCGGACAATGTCATTCCGTCCGGCCCACGACTATGAACTTTCTGATTTTTTTATCGGGAAGCACAAACTCATAGGCTTGCGAGGATTCGTAGGTGGTCTTGTGCTGATCTTGGATGAGTTTCGCCTTGTAGTCGCCAAGTGCCAACAGTGTGACTCCCGCCTCAAGGTTGGCCTTGAACGCGGGAGCCTCCAACTCATACTTCTTGCCGTCGATGATGACGTCTAACTTTTCCCGGGGTATCGCACCGCCCCAGAGGCTTGGCTCCATGAACCACCGAGAGGAACTGACATGGACGTTTATGGGGTATTCATCTGGATTTGGTGCTGCCCAAGAGTACGCCGCGAACAGGAGCGGGATAAGTAGTGCGATCTTCTTCATGGTCCCTCCGATAACGGCAGAGAAGGACTGACTGCCACATTTGCTCTTTCAAACGTGAAACTTGGCTTCCTCAAGTAAGACGTAACGAAACTGCAAAAAGGGTACTACAACTAAACCGAAAACATGGTGCGACTCCTGAATGATCGGATTATCGGAAGCTGATGACCCACGACCCACGGAACGTCGATCACGGAAAAGGAAGCGCCGTAAAGAGAAAAGCCCCCGAGGGCCTGATCGCTCAAGCCGCCGGGGGCTTAAACCCAAAAACGAAATTGCGCCTACTTCAGGACGGCGTCTTTGAACGCCTTCGACGGACGCAGGCGAACCACGGTCTTGGCCTTGATCTTGATCGCCTCGCCGGTTTGCGGGTTGCGGCCCATGCGCGCCTTGCGGTGCGCCTTGACGACGCGGCCGATTCCCGGGATCACGAACTTGCCTGCCGCGCCCTTGGCTTCTTTTACGGCGAGCTTGAACAGCTCTTCAAAGAAAAGAGCGGCGGTTTTCTTCGCTGTGCCGACTTTCTCGGCGATGTGTCCCACAACCTTGGTCTTGCTCAGTGGCTTGGCTGCCATCTAGTATGCTTATCCTCCTGATTTTTCTTTCCACTCCGATACGATCGAAGCAGGCCGCGAGCCGACTACCCCCGTTACTCTCCGGAAAACTCGGGCCGCAAGGGACTATAGCCAAGCCGAGGAGAGAACGCAAGGAAAAACCGCAAAAAAGGCCGGAAAAATGCGGGTTTTTTTTGGGGCGTGTGGAAAACGCCTGTAAAAATGCGGCTTTGGCGCGTTCCCGAACCGGAAGAGCGTCGGAACCGCCATGCTCTGCTCCACGCTTGATTCCGAGGGAGGAAAGGGAGCGCTGAAGTCTTGGCAATAGTGGCGCAGCCCGCCCCGGCGGCCGCCATTACAAGAGTGATCCGCCTACTGCGTGGCGAGGTCGGGGCATTTTCATCGGGCAGCCCGAAGCCTAAAGCCTAAAGCCGCCTAATCAAAATCTCTTCAGGCGCTTCCAGCTCAGTGTTTCTTCTGGATTTCCTTGACTAGCCCTTCAACCAGTTTTTGCGCCGCTTCGCGAGTGCCCTTATCAGTGCCGCCACCGGTAAGCGCCCAGGTTCCAGCGTGCTTGCCCTGCTGGTCGGTGCGGAATACCTCTTTGTTGGTTTGCGCATCGCGAAAAATAAAGCGCACCTTCACCTTCGTCGCGCCGGCCCCGCAACAGAGCATGGCCCGGGCAGCTTGGCTGCCTGGGTCATAGCCAATTATCGTGCCGGATAGGATGAGGCGGCCCGGTTCCTCGGGCGCGGAGGAGCCATTGGCCGCGCCGGCAGCCGCTTCCGTAGCGTCGATCACCTTTTCGAATAGCTTGCTCGCAGCCAGTTTTGCCACCGCGGTCTTCTGGATGACCCCCTCAAAGTCCTGCGGAAAGCCCTCTTTGGTTGAGAGGGTACCTACCGCAAACTTTTCCACGGTGATGACCGCGTAGCCGGAAAATGGGTTGTTGGGTTTCTGCGCCGGCCACAAGGCTGGACTTTCGGCGTTTACCACCAGCAAGGCCACCAACCCGATCAAAGTTTTGGAGCACCATCGGTTCATGGGGACACCTCCTATGCGCTTATTTCTTGCGGGACTCTTCCACCTCGACCTCTAGCCGAAGGCCAGTCTTTTCTTCCAGGTCGGCGATGACTTCTTCGAAACTGTCCTTCGAGAGTTCAAACACAACAATCTGTGCCTGGCCGGGTCCATTGTTCAATTCGAGGCTCAGGAAATGCTTTTTCTTTTTGGCGAGCAGAACAAACAGACCGCCTACTCCCACGGCCGCCGTCGTGGCCACGGTTGCGGCGACGTGTCGCCCAACCTTTTTGCGATAGACGATCTTGGTTATACTCGTGAAAGGAACCTCCCACTTTTCCTTCTCCCAGCGGAAGACCAACGTTGAGGGATCGGACGTGTCTAAAGTACCTTGTTGTTTTTCCTGAATGGTCGTGACGGTGCCGCCGAGGTACACGGCCCTCTTGTCCCCCGCTACAGCAGCCATAGGCACTGCAGACCCCAACAAGGAGGCCAAGACAACGCATAACAGTCTCTTCATAGCCGCGCCCCCTAGACCAACCGGCCGCACTCTTGCCAGATTTCCGCTGGCAACACCGTTCGCCCAAGGGATCATGGTGTTGCCGGAGCAGGACGAGTACTGCGGATCTGGTTGACAATATCGATGGCCAACCGCTGCGCCGCGGCGGGACCGTCAATGGCGGTGACCTTTCCGGTACCAAGGACCATGCCGGTCTTCGGGTTAATCATTTTGAAAATCCAGTCGTAGGTCAGCCAGGGCCGCGTGACATCGATATAGATGTCGGCCCCGTTGCGGTCGTCGACGATGCGCATGCCCCACTCCTTCATCTCGGGCCGAACGTAAAGCGCGTCCTGCAACAAATTACCCTTCATCCAGATGGTGTGGGATTCCACAAATATTGACCGAGCAGAGCGAAGAATTGATGCCGGATCATTTCCTGGTTCACGAATCGCCGTGTCGTTCGCCGGGGATGTTCCGGTCGGTCTGTCCAGCTCTTCGCGCGGGAACTGCACGACACTGGCGAGCTGCTCCACAATGACTGCGGCCAGCTTCGGACCGGCGTCGAATTCATCGGTTGCTTCAACCGTGCCCGAAGCAAGAGTCAAAGACTTGGGCTGATAAACCAGCGTATAGGTCCAGTCAAAGGTCATGACCGGCCGGTCCACGGTGATGGCAATATCGGCAGTTTGCCCGTAATCGGCGAAGCGCACTCCCAACCGCGGGAAAAGCGCTGTTTTATGAATATCGTCCTGCAGCCGCTCACGGCGCAGATAAATTGTTTTGGAATGCACCGAAATGGTGTGCATTTGCCGCTGGTCCGGGCGAGGTAGAGTCAGACCAGGAGGAGCCACCGGTGTTGCAGGGGGGTTGGAAGGAGCCGCTGAAGCAGACGTGGCTTTGGCGCCGAATGGTTGCAGACGCGCGCCCGAGTCAAAGCGCGTGCCGCCAGACACATTGGCGAGGCCTGCGACGCTGTCGATAGGTACGGCAAAATTGACGTTCTGGCCGACACTTAATGATCCGACGACGATTCCGAGTATTTTGGCTTCGGCATCCACCAACACGCCGCCGCTGGATCCGGGCGACAACGGTGCGGTGAACTGCAAAATCCGGTAGCCACTCCCAGCCCCGGGTACATCGTCGGCCATACGCGTGGCGCTCAGGATGCCGGAGGATGCCGTCCAAGGTAAGCCCACGGCGTTCGATACGACAAAAACCGTGGCACCGGATGCCGCGTTTGTGGAGCTGCCGATGGGCAGCACGGGAAGCCCCGCTGCAGGGATGCGCAGTGCGGCGACGTCGCGTCGTTCATCGGACGCAATCAGCTCGACCTGGTCGTAGATTTCGCCGCTTTTGAGCCGCACCTGAACCTCGCGCATCCCTTTCACGACATGGTTGGCCGTGAGGATTACCCCATCGCTCCGAATAATCACGCCGGAGGCCAGACCCGCAACTTGGCCGTCGCCTTTGCCGACCAGAATAGAGACGGCAGCAGGCGAAACTCGATCGACGACTTGATCTCCGGACAGCGCTTGTTGGGCCGGGGCAGCGGCGATCGAGCGAACAGGGATCAGCGCCGAAATCGAGGCCAAAAAGCCCAAGCAGAAAATTCTTCTTTGCTTTTTCATGGAACCCTCCTTCTTCACCCGGGCGTATTCGAGTATGGGCAATTGGTGGCCCAAAGCAGCGACGGTTGGGAGAGTGCTTGCGAGACGGAAAAGACTGAGAAAGGAAGCGGCCTGCCGTTGCCAACCGCCGCTGCTATTGCCCGAATTGTACTCCAACGCTGCCGGAAACATATCGCATCCTTTCTGGCTAGCCCGTGTTCAAGCCTGGCCGCGTATTATCACTCACCGAACTTGAAGACGATGCCGACGCCCAGCCGGGCATCGTTGAACCACGAGGTGCTCAACCGCGTCCGAAGGTAGTCGGCCTGGATTAGGCGGATGGCGATGTGCCGGCCCGCGTTCACGTCCAAGCCACCACCCACGCCCCACGCAAATCCATTGGTCGATCTTCCGGCTGCCTTGAGCGTATTGGCGCCGACCAACGCGTGCGCGAAAATAGTGCCCCCGTGACCGCGTGCCGAGACGCGCGGCCCGAATAGATATTCGTACTGCGAAACGCGGTTTCCGGAGATGCTGCGGTACTGCCCGCCGAAATCCGCCGTGAGCCCCAAATACTTACTGAAATTCGCGGTGCCTTCAGCCTGCCACCCGCCGTACAGCGAGAAACTCGGAGCCGTAGCGCCGTTCCGCAGTACCGACGCGCCGCCAAAAACCTCCGCAGCGGGATACTCATGTGACTGAGCTTCCGCGAATCCTGGAATGGAAAGTACGAGTCCTAACAGCAAGATGGTTTTCCACATAATGCGTCTCCTTTTCAAATGATTTACTGGGCCGCTTCTTTTTCCGAATCGCTTCGCGCAAAGAGATATTCGAGGGCCTCTGCGGGGGCAGTCGCAGCCAGGGCCCTGTTGGCTGTGACCACGACTAGCCCAAAGCAGAAATCCTTTTTGTTGATGCTTGAAATCCTGCTTCGCGTGTGCGTAATCGCGTATCAAGCAATTACGAGGCCCAAACAGCGGAACTTGGGAGATTGCTTAGGAGATTGAAACAGCGATGAAAGGAAGCGGTTCGGTCCTACCTGTGGCGGCTGCTGTTGCCAGGATTACACTCCAATGGTGCCGGAAATATATTGCATCCATGCCGCCTATAAGAAGACACCAAGGACCAGCGCTTCGCGTTACAAGGTGGCGAGGTCGGCGTAGAAGTGGGCGATGGCCTTGATGCCGCCAAAATAGTTTTCCAGGGCAATGTGCTCGTCGGGGGCATGCGCGTTTTCGTCGGGCAGGCCAAAGCCGATCAGCACGCACGGAACTTTGAAGGTGTCGTGCATTTGCGTTACGAAAGGGATGGAACCACCTTCGCGAATGAAGACGGCCTTCTTGCCAAAGCCCTTCTCGAGAGCGGATTGCGCTTTCTTGAAAATCGGATTGTGGTAGGGAGCCACCCAGGGCTTTCCCATGCTCAAGATTTCAAACTTGCAATGGACCGCCTTCGGCAAGAGCTTGCGAATGTGCTTCTCGACGAGCTTGGCGATCTTGGGCGGTTCCTGGTTGGGGACGAGGCGCGTGGAGAATTTAGCAAAGGCTTTTGAGGGAATGACGGTCTTGGCGCCCTCTCCCTGATAGCCGCCCCAGAGGCCGTTCAATTCGAAAGTAGGGCGAGTCCAGAGACGCTCGACGGTGGTGAAACCGGCTTCGCCGAAATAGCCGGGGGCGCCTACGGCTTTCTCAAAATCCTTTTTCCTCCAAGGCAAGGCGTTGAGGGCTTTGCGCTCGGCGCTCGAAACCTTGGCCACCTGGTCATAAAACCCCGGCACGGTGACGCGGAATTTGCTGTCGTGCAGTTTGGCGAAGAGCTCCGTCAAGATAGTGAGGGGATTGGGAACGGCGCCGCCATAAACACCGGAGTGCAGATCGCGCTCCGGGCCGGTCAATTCGATCTGGTAGTAGTTCAGGCCGCGCAAGCCGTAGGTGATCGAAGGGACGCCCTTGCCGAGCATGGAAGTGTCGGAAACGAGCAGAGCGTCGGCCTTCAGCTTTTCCTTGTTGTTTTGGACGTAGTTCCAGAGGCTGACGCTGCCGACTTCTTCCTCGCCTTCGATAAGCACCTTTATGTTGATGGGTAGCTTGCCATCTACAGTCCGCAAGGATTCGAGCGCTTTCAGGTGGATGTGCACCTGGCCTTTGTCGTCGGCGGTGCCGCGGCCAAAAAGATTGCCGTTGCGCACGGTGGGTTCGAACGGGGGCGAAGTCCAGAGATCGAGCGGCTCGGGGGGCTGCACGTCATAATGCCCGTAGAGGAGAATGGTGGGCTTGCCGGGAGCTTCCAAGGATTCGGCGTAGACGAGCGGGTGCAGATTTGTGGGCACGATCTCCACGTGTTTGAATCCGGCGGCGCGAAAATGATCCGCGACCCAGCGTGCACCGCGCTCGATGTCCGGTTTGTGCTCGCTCTTGGCGCTGACGGTGGGGATGCGCAGAAATTCGCATAGCTCCGCCAGATGCTGGTCGCGATGACCATCAATAAACTCAGCAAGATTCATAGGAGGCCCTCAGGGGACATGAGTCCTTTCGAGTATGAATACGCAAAACGTGATGCGAATGTTTGCGGCAGCGGAATGAATGCGGGAATGCAAATGACCTGTCGCGGCCGCCTGTCCATTTTAGGGCCGCCGGAGCTTCCGGCACAAGCGAAGAGGAACTTGGGTAGTGGGTCAGTTTGAATTTTGACCCCTATTGTCACGATTAATAAAATTCAAACTGACCCACTACCGGAACCTGCCGCAGCGCGAGCAATCGGAGCACAGGCGAGCCCGGCGTTAGCCGATCGTTCTGGATTCTGCTACGCTGGGCCGATTCAGCGGCGAAGAGGACGGGAGAGAAACTTGAGAGTAGCAGCGGGAGTGGATCTGGGGGGAACGGCCATCAACTACACGCTGGTGGACCAGCAAGAGAAGTTTTTGATCGACGGCCTGTGCGAGCATCCTGCGCTTGCAAAACAGGGGCCAGACGTCTGCCTCAGGCAGATCGCGGATGGCCTCAAGATAGCTTGCGAGCAGGTGGGCGTGCCGCTAGCGGACGTGGTGGCAGTTGGCTTGGATACGCCTGGTCCCGCCAGCGCGGAAGGGCGGTTCAGCGCGCGAGGCTCCACAAATTTCGTTCATGCGGAGTGGGCGGGGTTCGATATTCGCGTGGGCTTGGAGCGCAAGCTCGGCAAGCCGGTGTGCTATTTGAATGATGCAAATGCGGCGGCGCTGTGGGGACACTATTCGATCTTCGGCGCAAACAGCCGTGAGACATCGATTTCCATCATTATCGGGACGGGCAACGGCGGGGGGATCATTCTGGATGGGAACGTGGTGAAGGGCAAAAACGGATTTGGCGGCGAACTGGGGCACGTGCTGATTCCGTATCAAAGTATCGCCGGGACGAGCGGCATCCAACCGCTATGCAATTGCGGGCGCACGGGGGACCTGGAATCGCTTTGTTCACTGACGGCGATCGAAAAAAATTTACTGCCGTATTTTCTGCCGCGGTACCCGGGGCACGAACTGGCAAAACAGAATCTCCACCAGGCGGCAAAGCTGGTGCGCGGCCTGGCAGACAAGGGCGATGCGCTGTGCAAGCAGATTTTCCGCGTGCAGGCTCATGCTTTGGGACTGTTCTTCGACGAAATGGTGAATACGTTCGACCCCGATGCGTTGATCGTTGGCGGCGGCGCGCTGGAGGCGAGCGAAGAGTTCCAGCGCTGGTTTCTGGGCGAGATTCGCACGGGCATGCCTACGCAGCGGGAGGAGCAGGCTGGAATTCCCATTCATGTGATGCCGAATGGGGACACGGCGGGAGCGCGTGGGGCGGCCATTGAAGCATTACAACTGGCCAGGTTGGGCGCTCGAAAGTGAGCATGGCGCCGGAGTTCAGGTCTTCGCGGATGAGTGGACTAATTAAGTCTGCCCGCGGTTGCGGTTGGGGAACACCTGTACGGAGGGACAGATTGACGGTAGCGCGCGGCGCGGTCAAAGTGGGGCTATGGGCGAAGTCACAACAGCCTCACCGCGGCGAAGCTCGCGCGTCTTTCACCGGATGCGCTTGCAAGCGCAGGGGCGGGCGCACGACCGGAAGAAATTCAAAGAGACATGCGAGACCGTGGTGGTGAACGCGCACGGGGGCTTGCTGCTCCTGAAACATGAAGTGGACAACGGCGAGATGCTGGTGATTACCAACCCGGAGACGCAGGAAGAGCTGGAATGCCGCATCGTTTACCTGGGTGAGCCGGGAGACAAAGGGCAGCGGGTGGGAGTGGAGTTTCTAACGCCCGCGCCGCGCTTCTGGGGAGTGGACTTCGTAGACGCCGCGCCGGCAGAAAATTCTTCAACTGTTAATTGAAACGCTTGGAGCCGCCGCGCGCATGGGCGACTGGCTCTTCCGCCGAATAAACCAACTGCCCAACCTCCACAAGAGAAGAATAGCTACAAGCGATCCGTAAAGAAGCGGTTCGCGCACGTCGGACTTCACCAGCCAGTAGTAGTGAATGACTCCCAAGACAGCGGCAAAATAGATGGAGCGATGGAGCATTTGCCAGCGCTTGCCGCCGAGACGACGAATCCAGCCGGCCGTGGAAGTGATAGCCAGGGGAATCAGTAAAACGAAAGCGGTGAAGCCCACGGTGATAAAGGGGCGCTTGGCGACGTCTTTCCACATGCCGGCGAGATCGAACTGTTGATCGGGGCCGAGGTAGGTGATGAAGTGCAAGCTGACGTAGAAAAAAGCGAACAGGCCGAGCATGCGGCGGAAGCGGATGAGGTCGGGGAGGTTGAAGAGCTTGCGGAACGGGGTGATGCAAAGGGTGAAGATGAGAAAGCGGAGAGTCCAGTCGCCGGTGGCGTGCTGCAAAAACTCAACGGGATTAGCGCCGAGTTCGCTGTGAATGCTGCGCCAGACTAGATCCGCGAAGGGGATCAGGCAGGTTAGAAAGATTGCGACTTTGGTCCATTTGCTGGTGAGGATTGCGCGCATGAGGAAATTGACGGTTAATAATTTTTCTTCAGGTCCATGCCGTTGTACATGGCGGCGACTTGATCGGCGTAGCCGTTGAACATCAGGGTAGGACGCTTGAAGATCTCGCCGAGACGGCGTTCCTTGGCCTGGCTCCAACGGGGATGGTCGACGCTGGGGTTCACGTTGGAATAGAAACCGTATTCCGAAGGAGCGGACAAATTCCAGGTGGTCGGCGGCATCTTCTGCTGGAATTTTATTTTAACAAGAGACTTGATGCTCTTGAAGCCGTATTTCCACGGAAGAGTCATGCGGACGGGAGCGCCGTCCTGGTTCGGCAAAGTTTCGCCGTACATACCGACGCAGAGGAGCGCGAGGGGGTTCATGGCTTCGTCCATGCGGAGGCCTTCGACATACGGGAAGTCGATGCCGGCGTATCTGCCTTGGGGCATCTGCTGGTGATCGTAATAACTTTGGAAGGCGACGAACTGCGCTTTGGGAGTGGGTTCGACGAGTTTCACCAAATGGCTGAAGGAGAATCCGATCCAGGGCACAACGATGGACCATGCTTCCACGCAGCGGTGGCGATAGATGCGTTCCTCGAGAGGGGCAATCTTAAGGATTTCGTCCATGGTGAATTTGCGGGGCTTGCCGACTTCGCCTTCGACGGAAACGACCCAGTTTGAAGTGTTGAAGTTTTTCGAGTTTTTTGCGGGATCGCCTTTGTCGGTGCCGAATTCGTAGAAATTGTTGTAATGGGTGACGTCTTCGTAGGTATTTTGCTTTTCGGTGGTGCTGAAGGGGCTCTTGGCGAGGCCCGTGAATTTTGTGGCGGCAAGGGCAGCTTGCGGCGGCAAAGCGAGATCAAAGATGCCTTTTCCCGCAACGGCAGCGGCGCTGACGATGCCCATAGCTTGCAGGAATTTGCGCCGATTCAGGTAGACCGACTTGGGAGTGATGTCGGCGTAAGTCAAGTCTGGGGCTTTGCGGATCAACATTTCTTTCCTCACGTTCTCCTGGGCCGCTCTTGCTTCACTAGCATTTTACGTGCATTTCTCTTAGTTAGATGCCGGAACTTGGCTTGCAGACTTTACCTGCCATTTCTGGGCGAGGCCGAGCCTTGTCCCCCAGTGTGGATGAGAGTCGAACGGAGCACAAAGGTTACACAAGGACTTTTTGCAGGAACGATGACTGCGCGGTTAGCCGTGGAGCTTCTTGAGCACTTTTTGGGCGGCTTCTACGCCGCGGAATTGGGCTTCCTCGAAGATGGAAATGCCGCTTAGGTCGGAGTTGGCGAAGAGGATGCGGCCATCGAGATGCATCAGGCGACGGCGCTCTTCAGAGAAGATCGAGCCGGGGGCGGGGCGGATCATGGCGTGGCCCATGCGCATAATGTCGATACGGGAGACGCATTGGCGGATGTCGGAGTGGACGCGCTCGAGGTCGTGGAGGATGGCTTCTTTCCAGTAAGCCCAATCCTTTTCGAGGAGGAGCTGGCGGTTTTGCGCGGGACCTCCCTCCGCGAGTGCCCAGTAAAAGGTCCAGACGGTGCGGTCGACGTGAGTGCGGAGGCTTTGGTGCATGGCGTCGACGTAGCCGAGCGTGGGGGAATCGAGAAACACGGTATCCCAGGAAGGCTCGGCACCGCGGGAATCGGGATAGCGCTCGAGGGTGAGGTTGGCGGTGAGCCACGGGGAATAGACGAAATCGCGGAGACGCGGAAAATTTTCGAGAAGATACGGAGCGAGAAATGTGGGTGCGGCAAAGATCACGAAATCAGATTGAAATTCGGTTTCGTCGGCGAAGACGCTTACTCCGCGGCGTGACTGCGTGATGCGGTGGACCATTTGATTGGTGCGGATGTTTGCTCCGACGCGTTCGAGGAGGCGGCGGGTGATCCAGCCGTTGCCTTCGGGCCAGGTGAGCAGGCCTTTTTCCTCGGGTTCGCGAGCAGAGAAATAGTGGATGCCGGCCCAAGCGGAAGTGTCGCTTGCGAGCGCGCCGTAATCGTCGCGACAGGCGTAATTCATGTACCAGTTCAGGAGACGGGAATCGAAACCTTGCTGGCGGAGCCAATCGGAAAACGAGAGGCGATCGAGATTCTGAAATTTTGAGGAAAGGCCGAGTTCGAGAGGGATGGTGAAGCAGCCGTTCTTGCGAAACTCGGTGAAAAGATTTTCGACGCGTTGAAACTGATCGCGGTCTTTAGGTGTGAGGCCGACGGCGGGTTCGATGCCTTCCTGCCAGCGGCCGTAAAGAAAGAGCCGCTCCTGTGGCGAGAAGACGAGATAGCGCTCTTCCCATTGGCCGTTTTTCAACACGCCGAGATCCTCGAAAAGTTCGCGGACGTAAACGGCTTTTGGGCCCGGGACGGGGACGTAGTGGGCGGCCCAGGGGTAGGCGGTGATTTCGTTTTCGCCCCAGCGGGCGTTGCCGCCGGGTTGGGCGTTCATTTCGAGAAGGACGAAATCGGTGAAGCCGCGCTTGCGCAGGCGCCAGGCGGCACTGAGGCCAGCGATACCGCCTCCGACGATGACGACGGGAACTTTTTCGACGCGCTTCGTCGCGGGGAAAGAGGCGCGATCGCGCAAGAGATGGCCCATCTGGAAAGAGTCGTTGACGAACCCGCCTGCGATCTTTTTTTCACTTTTGAGGGAAAGGCCGACGAGCGCCGCGCTACCGAGGCCGAGAAACTTGCGGCGGCCCAGCTTCAATGAGTGATGTCCTTCCAGTCGTTCTCGTAGGCGCGCACTAGGACCTGGCTGTTGAGCTGATTGGGAGGCACGGGAAGAGGGGCCATGTCCGGGGGAAACTGAAAAAGCGCGGGAAGGCCGTCCAGGCTGACGAAACGCAAACCGGCGGGGAGCGATTTCGGAGGAGCGTAATCGTGCGTGCCCGCCATGACGAAACCCCACTCGCCGAAGGAGGGGACGTAGACGTGGTAGGGATAAGTTTGCAGGCCGGCTTGCTTCAGGGTTTGCGCGATGCACCAGAAGGAATCGCGGGCGAACATAGGCGAAGTGCTTTGCACGACGAGAAAGCCCTGGGCGCTGAGATGGCGGGCGACGGCGCGGTAGAAGGCCGTGGTATAGAGCTTGCCGAGAGAATAACTCGTGGGATCGGGAAAATCGATGACGATGAAATCGAAATTGTCGGTGTTCGAATCGACCCAGGGGAAGGCGTCGGCATTGATGACGTGGACGCGGGGAGAGAGAAGAGATTTGTCGTTGAGCTTGGTGAGCATGGGGTTGGAAGAGAAAATCCTGGTCATCTCGGGATCGAGATCGACGAGGGTGATGCTCTCGACCTGCGGATACTTCAAGATTTCGCGAAGGGCGAGGCCGTCGCCACCGCCAAGAATCAGGACGCGGCGCGGGGCGGGGACAGCGGCGAGTCCCGGGTGGACGAGCGCTTCGTGGTAACGGTATTCGTCGCGGGAGCTGAATTGCAAATGGCTGTTGAGAAAAAGGCGGAGGTCGTCCTTGAAGCGGGTGAGGACGAGATGCTGGTAACGGGTGTCGCGGGCAAAGATAATTTCGTCGGCGTAGATATTGTCTTCGGCGGTTGAGGTGATCTGTTTTGCTTCGGCAAGTCCTGCGCCCAGGGCGCACAAGACGACGAGACAGGCAAGGCGCAAGCCGCGCGTGGCGGGAAGCTGATTGGCGAAGAGGAAAGTGCTCCAGAGCGCGACGCCAGCGTTGATCAAGCCGAATAACATCGCGGAACGGACCAGGCCAAGGCGCGGAACCAGCAGGATCGGAAAAAGCAGAGAGGCCGCGAGCGCACCGAGATAGTCGAAGGTCAGGACGTGGGCGATGACGTCGCGGAATTGGTAGCGGTCCTTGACGATGCGCATGAGCAGAGGAATTTCGAGGCCGACGAGAACGCCCATGACGACGACAAGCGCGTAGAGAATCAATTCGAATCCCTGGGTGAAGGCGAAGGCAAGCATTAGCAGGGCGGAAGAAAAACCGCCGATGACGCCGAGGAGAAGCTCGATCCAAACGAAGCGGCCGACGAGGCCGCGATTGATGTAGCGGGAAAGGGCGCTGCCGATGCCCATGGCGAACAGGTAGGTGCCGATGATGGTGGAGAATTGAAAGACGCTGTCTCCGACGAGGTAGCTGGCGAGGGTGCCAGCCACAAGCTCGTAGATGAGGCCGCAAGCCGCGACCAGCAGCACGGAAATGAACACCAGGATGCCCATGGCCTAATGAATTGCGGCGGCAATGATGATGCAAATGCCGAGAGACATGGCGCCGACGAGTATGGCGAGGGCCATGTTGTGCTCCTGAACGATTTCTTTCCAAAGATGGTAGGGGGTGAGCTTGTCCATCACGATGAACGCGATGACAAAAATGAGAATTCCCATAAACGCGAAGACCAACGCGTTCAAGATGTTGCCGATGGGAGCGAAGTTCATCTTATTTGCCTCCTGTGTAATGGTGATAGCCGGCGTAAACGGAGCGGTACGAGCCGGGATTATCGCGGACGGACTTCGGAACGTTTTTTAGCTGATTGACGGTGTCGAGGCTCCAACCTCGGTATTGGCCGAAAGCGGCGGTGCTGAGAGTCAGGAACCCATAAAGAAGATAGAATTTTCGGAACATTATTCGTCGTCTCCTGAACTGCCGGACATATTGGACAACTGCATAGGCGGATGATCGCTTTCAGACCAACGAGAGCGCTCAAAAGTGTAGGCCCGGAAGGAAATGATGACAACCGGCAGGAGCAAAGCGAGAAAGGCGATGCCGTAGATTCCCAAAACCGGCACGTCGCGGGTCACGTCGACGGAGTACGCAAGGCCGGGAAGCAAAGGATCAGCCTCCGGCTCAATGCGCAGATAGTAGTGACCGGGAGGGACACTGGGAATAACGACGGCGTCAGTCTGCCTCCCCTCGCTCCAGGAACCATCGCTGTCGTAACCATGGTAGTAGCTCACTTCGCGACCGAAGTCCCACGCTTGTCCGGTGTCCTGATTGATAAGCGCATAGTTCAGATAGATCCAGTGGTTGTCCACGGGAGCGGAAGTTTTCACTTCCACGGTTGCAGGGTGGCCGGTGAGTTCGAACACGTTGGTGACAAAAGAAGCCTCGCCTCTTGCGTCGCCGCGATTCAGTTGAAAAGTCTGCTGAAGGATTGGCTCTTTTTTCGCACGCATGTCGAAACCGGCCATAAGCGCCAGGAGGAAAACAGTAAAAGCAGCGAAAGCGAGCCAGATTCCGGTGACGTTGGTGGCGACGAGGGAAGGCTGATTCTCGTAGACGCCCGTTGCTTCGGGCGGAGCACCGGGGAGCTTGAAGGCGTCCCAGATTTCGCGGCCGTACATGTACTCGCCGATGGACCAGGTGACTTCCTTGTTGAGCTTTTCGCTGGAGAGCACGCGCGGGGGATGGACGTAGTCCGTGACGACAGCGTGCTCGCCGACACGCACCTGCCAAGGAAATTCGCCAAGGACGAAGTCGGTGTTGGCATCAGACGTCTGGAAGTGCTTGTAGATCTCGCCGAAGTAATTGGTTGAGCTTCCCTCGACCATCGGAAGCTCTTTGCAAACAGTGATGTCGTTCCAGTGGCCGTTGTATTCAGAAAGATAGCGAAAGCCCTTGTAAGGATTGAATAGAAGGTATTCATCCCAAGAGTAACTTATGCCTTCCACTTTGCTGTGGCGCCGCTGAAAGCCGATGATCTCGTAGTCCGCGCCGCGGAGCTTTCCGCGGGTGCCTAGAGGAATGAGCGGCTTGAAGTCGCGCGTAATGGCCGCGAATTGCTGGAGGATGGCGAGGTTGGGATCTTTGGCGTCGAGGATGGAATGACAGCTCGCACACACGACCGTTACGGCCTGCCCGAACGAATGTAGCGTGATGGCGGCGCCGCACTGGGGACAATTCAGTGCTCTCGCTTGCGGCTTAGGGGGCCCGGAAAGCGGCGGTGCGCCGGCGCTCATCACCAGCCCTCGAAGCTGCGCAAATTTTTCAACTTAAGATCGTCGAATTCGATGAATTCACCGAGATACAAAGCGGGTTCGGAATCACTGTAATCGAGCGTAGCGAATTTCCTGGATTCCGTGCGTAGATCGGCAAAGGTGACGTCAGTCTTGTCCCAATACTGAAATGGCAATTCGCCTTCGACGCCCCGGTAGTGCGCGGGGGTGATGACGCTTACGGTAAAGCACTGGTTGCTCCAGGTGAATTGCTGGCCGACGTGGAGCTGCGCGGCGGGGGGAAGATTGGCCGTCTTCGTAGAGAATGAGAGCGCGTATTCGCTTTGCGCGTCGGAGAGCCAGGCGCTTGTGCCGTCGTTCATCATGACGTGCCACTCGTTCCAGCCGCCTTGATCGTACTCATAAAGGATACGGCCGACCACAACGAATGCTTTGTTGCCGTACTTGCCTTCCGAATTGATTTGAATGGGCGAACTGTCCGGCGGAAGATCGGCGACCTGTCCGACTTTTTTCAGGTCTACATCGGTGCGGACGAGGATGCTCTTGCAAAAATCGCATACGGTCTGCACGCTGCTGGACCAGCGAAAAACGATCTTCGCGCCGCAGTTGGGACAGTTGGCGACGGGCTGGGTCATCGCGAGTGGCCCACGGCGATGGCGACAAATGGTTTCGCCTCAGTCACTGGCGACCTGCTTCCATTTGGATTCGAAGGGGCGCTGCAGCCTGCGGACCGAAACGGAGCTGGCCGCGAAGAGTTGGCGCAGAACCGTTTCAAAGTCCCATTCGGCGCGCGGAAGGCAGCAAAAAAGATTGAGGCAGAGCGAGCCGTGTTCGGGAAACGTGTGACATGCGAGGTGCGACTCCGCGAGCAGGCACAGGCCGGTGATGCCTCCGGTGCCGGGAAACTGGTGCCATTGCGTTTCGCCGACCGGGCGGAGCTTCATCTCCCGGATGATCGTGTTGAATAATTCTCGTAAAGCAGCAGTGTCACGCAGCGACTGCGAGGAGCATCCGAAGGCTTCGACAACCCATTCGATTCCGCTCATGGCAGGCGGTGGCACTACACCTGGGGCTTTCCGCATTCCGGACAGAATTTGGAGCTGCGCGGGATGGGCTTGCCGCATTCGCTGCAGAATTTGGTTTCGGCAGCAGGAGCGCCGGCTGCAGCAGGCGCTGTGGCACCAGCAGGAGTCGACGTCGATTTCTTGACGGCGTCCATCATGGCCTGGCCGATGGCCACACCCGCACCAAGACCTGCGCCGACGCCGACCGCGCCCCCGCCTTCATTGGCAGCGGCGATGGGAATGGCTTGCGCCACCTGATATTGCGTGAACTTGCCCATGTCACCGAGGACATTCATGCTGATGCGCTGGTCAAGCACTTTCTGCAACTCGTCGGGCAGCGAAAGATTTTCGACTACAAAGCTGTCCAGGGTGAGCCCGTATTCGGTGAAGGCGGGTTTGAGGGTTTCGCTGATTTTCTCCGCGAGGGCGCCCTGGTTCGCGGCCATGTCGAGGAAGGGTACCTGGCTGGCGGCGAACGCATCGGTCATCTTGGCGATGATGGTGTTGCGCAACTGGCCTTCGAGATCGGCGACACGATAAACGTCGCGCGTGCCGCTGATTTTGCTGTAGAAGGATTTGGCATCGCTCAGATGATAGGAGTAAATGCCGAAGCCGCGGAGGCGGATGGCGCCAAATTCCTTGTCGCGAATGGTGATGGGATTCTGTGTGCCCCAGTGCTGGTCGGTTTGAATCCGCGCAGAGAAAAAGTAGACATCAGACTTGAACGGCGATTGGAAGGCTTTATCCCAGTTCTTGAGATAAGTCAGGATGGGCAGCGTTTGAGTGTTCAGGGTGTAGAGACCGGGCTTGAAGACGTCCGCAACTTTCCCTTCATTTACAAAAAGAGCGGCTTGCGAATCGCGGACGGTCAGCTTGCCGCCGTTCTGGATTTCGCGATCCTGCATGGGGTAGCGGTAGGCCAGGATGCCTTCTTCCGGCTCGACCCATTCGATGACGTCGATCCATTGCTTGGAGATGAAATCGCGAAGGCTCATGAGAAGCCTCTCTAACGGCGCGCGGGTGAGCGAGAATCGCGGCCGATGAAAGCGATGCTACGGTGCGGCTCGCGGCGTGTCAATGGTTCGCATAAGAATACAATTGCCCGAATATAGCTGTGAGCAATTAAAATAACGCATCCGGTGTTACCACTATGAAAATCAAAGAGATTCGCACTTCCCGAGATTGCGGCGGTATTACGAAATCTTTCCGCTCACAAAAGGTTTAGTCTCCCGGCCAAGTATGTCATTATGCGGCGCGGGTCAAGACGACCGGCGCGCGCTTGCAGGATGGGTTCTCGAGCAACGACGCGGGACGCTGCAAATCCCGCGGGAGAATGGACGTGACCTTCGATGGAGAATATAAGCGTTAAGACTCCCACGGCGACGAGCGAATCCTCAGCCACCTATACCGGCGCGCTGGCAGTTCTCACCACGTTGTTCTTTATGTGGGGCTCGCTCACCTCCTTGAATGATGTTCTGATTCCCTATGTGCAGCATGTTTTTAAGATAGAACTTGCCGCCAGCATGCTGATCCAAACGGCATTTTTCTCCGCCTATTTCGTTTTCTCCATTCCGGCGGCAAAGATTATCGATTGGATCGGATACAAAAGAGCCATAGTCGTCGGGCTCCTGACGATGATTGCCGCTTGTCTGGCTTTTTTTCCGGCGGCAAGAATCCCTTCGTTCCCGTTTTTCCTCGCCGCGTTGATCATTCTGGCATCCGGAATCACGATCCTGCAGGTTGCCGCAAACCCCTATGTCGCCGTGCTGGGAAAACCGCAAACGGCCTCCAGCCGCTTGAATCTTACGCAGGCCTTTAATTCTCTCGGGACCGCGATTTTTCCCTGGATCGGCGCACATTTGATTCTCAGAACGACAGCGACGGCCATGGCGCAAAGCGCTTCCCTGGCAGCGGACGCGGTGATCAAGCTGTATGTCTATTTTTTCGCCACAGCACTGGCGTTGCTGGCCATCGGCATCGGCCTTTCCAAGCTCCCCAAGATGGAATCGGCCGAGCGCCACATCGGCGAAAAGATCAGCGATTCCATTTGGGAGCATCCCAATCTGATCTTCGGTGCGATAGGAATTTTCGTATATGTCGGCGGCGAAGTAGCCATCGGAAGCTCGATTTCCAATTATCTTGCGCTCGACAACATCGGCGGTTTCCTATCACCCGCCAGTATTCCCGACGTCGCGGCTCGCTACCGGGCTGCGCTGGGAGAAGCCGCAAAGTACATTTCGTTCTACTGGTTGGGCGCCATGATTGGCCGCTTTATCGGATCGGCCTTATTGCAAAAGATCAAGCCGGGGAAATTGCTGGCGCTCGCTGGCACTATGGCCGCCTTGCTTGTCACTACGTCCGTCTTCACGAACGGCCACGTAGCGATGTGGAGTATCCTGTCCGTCGGCCTATTCAACTCCATCATGTTCCCGTGTATTTTTACCATGGGTATCGCCGAGCTGGGACCACTCACAGGTGAAGGTTCCGGCCTCTTGAATATGGCTATTGTGGGCGGGGCAATTATTCCCTGGATCGTCGGAAAGGCCGGCGATCTGATCAACCATCACTACTATCCGGCGATGATCCAGGGCGAGACCAGCTGGGGCCAGGGCATTCACTACGCACTCATCGCCGCGGTTGCATGTTATCTCTACATCTTGTTTTTCGCGCTGAGTGGTTCGAAACCGAACAGCGAGCGGAGCGCCAAATCGTAGATCGAAAGTCACGCGGGCATGATTGGAACCAGATTTGCGAGAACGAGCGCGGAAGTGGGATCGACATCTGCCCAACGGCTTGTGAGGCACCAATACAGGCTGAACAGCGTCCCACAGGTACAAATGCCCCTGTCACCGGTGGAGTGCGTTAGAATTATAGGCGGAGGAGTGGGTGAGCGGTTGAAACCGGCGGTCTTGAAAACCGTTAGACTCGAAAGGGTCTCGGGGGTTCGAATCCCTCCTCCTCCGCCAGGATTTTGAATTTTTGCGGCGCACGTCTCGGAATTCCAGCCGTTTGTTCGTTTATCTTTAGGCCAAACCGGGGCGACTGCGCTCTCGAATCCCTGCCCTGTGCGCCTACACTGGAAATAACCAGAGTATGACCTCCTCCCGCAGAATCGCCTGGATGGTGGGGACTTGGATCTTTATCCTCGTCATCTACACAACCGCGTCGCTGTTGCTGAAGCGAGGCTCGGAGTCGCTGCTTACGTTTGGGAATCTGGTGCAGTGCGTCTTGCCGCTGCTCGCCAACGCCGGCTTGCTACTGAATGCCGGCACGCCGCATTGGCGACGGAACCTTTTCTGGATGCTGATCGCCATGAGCTGCACGCTTTGGATGATCGGCCAGTTCCAGTGGACTTATCACGAGGTCTACCTTCACAAGCCTCTTCCTGATTTGAACGCGGGGGATATCGTGTTCTTCCTCCGCGGCATCCCCATGATGGCGGCGCTGGCGCTGCGCCCGGATCGCCGGCGTGGCCAAATCCGATTGCGCTTCGGCTACCTAGATTTCGTCCTCTTGTTCACCTGGTGGACTTTTCTCTACGCCTACGCGGTCTTGCCATGGATTTATGCTTCGCCGATGGCCGCCCAATACAATTACAACTACAATTTGCTGGCCAACATTCAGAACATGGTCATCGTCGGGGGACTGGCGGCACTTTGGCTGACGTCCAGCGGAGCCTGGCGAATCGTGTACGCCAATCTTTTTGGCGGGGCAACTCTTTATCTGCTCAGTTCGCTGGTGATTAACGTGGCCATTCCGGC
>Ga0210400_10000467_pt1 | contig 45389 bp, 38 predicted proteins | sample IncBWH26MmetaG_FD_155456 | JGI IMG/M metagenome (GOLD analysis project Ga0210400, IMG submission 155456) | Forest soil microbial communities from Barre Woods Harvard Forest LTER site, Petersham, Massachusetts, United States - Inc-BW-H-26-M | ecosystem: Environmental > Terrestrial > Soil >... | reverse complement strand
AAAGCGGTTGGAAAATTGGCGCAACGGACGATCGTGCGACGTCGCAAAGCAAAGGAAGGCTCACGCTCACGGCAGCTTGGCGTATTCAGCTTTCGCTTGCTTGAGAATCGGGATGTCTGGGTCGGCGTCTTTCCAAGCTGTAAGAAAGTCCTGGTAGGCGGATCTTGCCTTTATTTTGTCTCCCGCCAGTTCCAAGGCCCGCGCCAACTGGCGCCGAGCCGCGGCGTCCACCGGGTCGCCCGCGGCCAATCCGGCGTGGGCCAACAGTCTGAAGAACTCAGCCGCTGCTTCCGGCAAGATGGCTATGTTTATCTATATGGTGAAATAGCACCAACAAGATCCTGTGCTCTACTCCGGGAAGCGACTAATGCCCTCGGCCACGAAGCAATTGTAAAAAGAACGCAACCACCTCGCGGTTGAACTGCTGGTGGAAACTGCTTCGATCGAAGCCTGGCTGGTACAGATGGATGGCGCAACCTGTGTGAGAGCGTCGCTGCAAGGCGGCAAAAACCCAAAGTGTCCACCACCCGAGACCGTGTGTAGATCGGGCGTGACGGGTAGGCCGCTCCGTACCACCGCCGAGTTCCATGCATCCGGAGCTTGTGAGTCCGCGTCGGCACGCCATAGTTGGACAGGAATCGTCACTTTTTTCAGGCCGCCACCCACAAATAGGTTACCCGCTGCGGGCGCCGCGATCACCGCGGCCCGGATCGCCGAATCGTGCGCCCAGACGGGAGTCCTGTGGATCGGGTCCAATTGATCTCCCTTGCGCTGCCGGACGAAATCACATTCGGGGGCGCTAGAATGCTGGTGGCAGAGTTGGATCATTCGTCCGAGGTCTGGAACTCCACCAATCTCAACCAGAACCGTGAAGCCGCCGAGAGAGAAGCCGAAAGCGCCGACCCTTTCCGGGTCAATGTGAGCGCGATCGGTCCAATTGTCTAGGACGAAGCGGATGACCCGTTTCAGTTGGCGGGGCCGGTCGATGAGATCGATTCGATTCCCCGCATAGCTCTGATCCTGGCCGTTATCTCCAGTATGGGTGAGAGCCACCACGATAAAGCCGGCTTCGGCCAATGCGATTGCCGTGTCGTAGTGGCTGGCGAGCGACCCCGCTGTGCCGTGAGAAATGAACACGACGGGAAGTTTGAGTCCGATAATCTCCCCATTGAAAGCTACGTCCTGATGAAAGAAGCCGAGCGTTTGAGGGGACGCGAGGGAGTTGCTGGGATACCAGATTCCAATATCCAGCGGCTTGCCTGGAGGATCGGGAACCTGCATTTGCCGAAATCCAACATCGCCCGCAGAGGCGCGGAGGATGGTCACAAGCACACCCGCCACTGCGGCAGCGAATCTCATGCGAGGTCTCGCAAGACGCGATTCATTACGACTATGGTATCCGGCGTAAGAAGCTCGGAGCTGCCCGCCAGGCAGCCGCCCTACTTGTGGCAGTCATATGGTTGTGATACAAAAGTTTCCAATAGCGGTACGGGGTCCGTACCAGACTGACCGAGTCGTCACAGATCTTTCGGAAGAAAGGATTCCAATGATTCATCGACTTCGTCTGCCCCTGCTTATTTTCGCTCTCGCAATCACGCCTGTGGCCTGCTGGAGCCAGATCTCTTCATCAACCGGAGCCATTCAGGGGACAGCGGTTGATCCACAAAACGCGGCGGTTCCAGGCGCGAGGGTCATGCTTACCAACCTCGCTACCGGAGCGACGACGCAAACGACAACTCAGCCTGACGGCACGTTTGTATTTCCGCTGCTTGCTCCCGGCCAGTACAAAATTCAAGTTCAGGCGGATGGTTTTGAAACCAGTCAGATCGATGGAGTGACCGTCGACGTAACCAAAGTTACCAATGCGAATACCCGGCTGAAGCTGGGCCAGGTCAGCACGGTGGCGACCGTAAACGAGAATTACGCCTCCATCGATACGCACACCGCGACCACGGGCGACGTCGTGACTGGCACGCAGATTCGCAATATTCCCCTGCCGACGCGCAATTTCCTGGATCTGACCGCGATGCAGGCCGGCACGGCGGCGCGCATTCAGAGCGCGGCAACGGTGGGCCGCGGGTCTCCGACACTGGATGTAGCGGGCTCGCGCGCCACGGTGAATAATTTTGTTCTCGACGGCGTCGATGCGAACAGTTTCGGAAGTAATAGCCTGGCGAGCGTTCCCGTGCCCAATCCGGAAGCCGTTGGAGAATTTCGCGTCAGCACGAGCATGTACGACGCCAGCCAGGGCCGTGGGTCAGGTGGGAACATCAACGTCGTGCTCCGCTCGGGCACGGAGCACTTTCATGGCAGCGTGTTTGAGTTTTATCGCAGCAATGACATGAACGCGAATGATTTCTTCGCGAACCTGGCGGGCAAGCCGGTCCCGGTGCTGCTCCAGAACCAATTCGGCGGACAAGTGGGCGGACCCATTCCGAAATTGAAAGACACATTCTGGTTTTTCTCCTATCAGGGGACGCGTCAGAAAAATGGCGTGTCGAGCCTGATCAGCGGATCGCAGCCTGTCCTGCCGGATGTCCGCACCGCCGCGTCGCTGGGAGCGGCATTTAACGTGAATCCGGCGAACATCGATCCCGTCGCCTTGAACATTCTGAACCAGAAGGGCCAGTACGGCGGGCTGTTTTATCCGTCGGGAACCTGCGCGGGCGTCCCAAACTGCACGGGGCCGGGCAGCATCGGATCGCTGGTGATTTCCCTTCCGACTATTTACAACGAGGACCAGGAAGCGTTCTCAGTGGATCGCAACCTTTTCAAGAACAATCACATTGCCGGGCAGTATTTCTACGCGAACATTACGCAGTTCGCTCCCACCAGCGGAGGCGTCTCGCTTGGGCAAGGCCAGAACTCCCCGTCGTCAAATAATCATGCGGCCTTGACCGACACGGAGACGTTTACTCCACGGCTGCTGAACGAATTTCGCATCGGCTTCACCAATATCAAATCGATTGGTGAGGGAATCGAAAAAGTCAACGTGAGCGACATCGGGATGCAGAAATGGGATAGCGCGACCTATGCAGGCATTCCGTCGTTGTCGGTCAGCGGACTGCTTAGTTTCGGCGGTATCGGCGTGAACAGCTTCACGCATGGGGGAAACACAGCCATCACAATCGGCGACACGGTGTCTTGGGTGAAGGGTAAACACACCATTCGCCTGGGCTTCGAGAATCGGCGTTACGGATGGAACTACGAAAACGACTACGGAACGCGCGGCAGCATCAGTTTTCCCGACTTTCAATCGTTCCTTACGGGAACGCCCAACCGGCTGCAGATCGATGTCGGCTCGTTTCCGCGGACGTATCGCGCGCAGGACATCGTGGGATTCGCGCAGGACGATTTTCGCATCACGCGCAGGCTGACGCTGAATCTCGGATTGCGCTACGACTACCTGGGATTTCCCTACGACCTGAACGGTAAGGTCGGAAACTTCGACCCAAGCCTGGTGACGCCGGCATGCGTTGCGGCGGGCGGCGGGCAGTGCGTACAGGCGGGATTCATTTCGCCCGCCAGTTTGAAGGGCACCACGTTGGCGACGCCGGGGGTCAGCAACACTACGCTGCTGAATAACAACAACACGAACTTCGCGCCTCGCGTCGGCGCAGCTTACGATGTGTTCGGCAATGGCCGCATGGCGCTGCGCGGCGGCTTTGGCGTTTACTACATCCGGACGTCCGGGCAGACACTGCTTCAGCTCATCGCGTCGCCGCCATGGGTCGAGCAGTATCTCGCGTCAGGAACCGCGGTGGTAGGCAGTAAGGTGCTGGCGAATCCGTGGCCCGCTGGACTCCCGCAGCCGAACCAGTTCCCGATCCTGCCTGTGATGGGACAGTTCAGCGGCAAGTTCACGGCGGCGGGCGCGCCGATTTTCGTCAATCCCGATGGAACACCCGCAGTCGCCCAATCGCTGTACGGATTCACGCGCGGAATGACCACGCCCTATGTTCAGCAATACAACTTCACCGTGTCGACGCGGCTTCCAGCCGGCTGGGTGCTTGAGACCGGCTACCTCGGATCGCGCGGCGTGAACCTTCTGGTGGAGCCGAGTCTCAATCAGTCGCTGCTGGTCAATTCGTCGAGCCCGGTCACGTACAACAATTCCCTGATCGCGGCGAACGGATTTCCGAACGGATTGACGATTACGCAAAACTCGAATGCCAATGCGCCGATTCGCGTGCCGGTTCCCGGATTTTCTGCGGCCGGGCTGAATCTGGTGACCAACCAGGGATATTCCCACTACAACGGATTCATCCTGGAGGCCAGCCACGCATTCACGCACACTTTCCAGTTCAAGATGGATTACACCTATTCAAAATCCACCGACAACGATTCCGGTCCGGCGGGCTCAGACCTCGACAGCTTCACGAACAATCAACTGGTACCAGGCGGCAATCGCGGCATCTCCGATTTCGACCTCACGCATCGCTTTGTGTTCACCGGAGTTTGGGAACTTCCCGGTCCGAAGTCGGGTTTCCTGGGGACAGCGCTGGGCCATTGGAGCCTGAGCGGAGTCTGGACCATTCAGTCGGGTCTTCCCTTCAACATCAGCAGCACGAATGGAGGCGGATTAGGCGGGTTGAATGGATCGGTTACCATTCGCGCAAATGGCGGTTCCTGTTCTACGCTCAGAAACTCCGGAGGCGTGGAGGCGAACCTGAACAGCTACCTGAATCCCTCCTGCGTGGCCGCTGTGCCGAACCTGCTCGCGGGTACAGTGCTCACCACTTACAACGCGCAGCAGGGCGCGGGCAATGGTTCGTTCCCGATCGGAAACTCGGGTGTAGCGGGGGATTCGGGCGTTGGATCGCTGTTCGGGAGCCTCGGCCGCAACATAGTGCGGGGACCGGGCGCGGAGCGGTTCGACATCGCCCTTGTCAAGACCTTCCCCGTGCGCAAACTTCTGGGCGAAGCAGGAAGCATCACTCTGCGAGGTGAAGCGTTCAAGCTGTTCAACAATCCGATCTTTTCCAACCCGGCGGCGAATATCAGCAACGTCTCCACATACGGGCATATCCTTTCGACAGTGGATGGCACCGGACGAATCCTGCAAATCGCGGCGAAAGTGAGCTTCTAGGTACGGTTTGTCGCGTCGTTCATGAATTGGTGGCTTGGGAAGCGCCGCTCGCATTGCTAAGATAGGCAGCAAGCGAGGTAGTATGATCAACGGCCGCAGTAGCCGGGTTGTTCGGTTTGTGGTGCTGCTCTGTTCACCAGCTTCGCTACTTGCGGAAGGCATCACGCAACCCGGCGGCGTAACGATCAATATCTCAAATTCTGGAGATTTTCAGATCAGCTATGGGTTCCCGCCTTGGACGTTTGGCGGGAAAGTTCCCGGTCAAGTCACAGATATCAGCGGTCTCAGTTCGGGAGACGATAACAACACCGTTTCGACCAACGGTCCGTACGACGAGCTGACGGTTTCCTACCAGGACGCCAACGGCAACCCGTGGCAGGTTCGGCTCCGGGCCTATCGCTACATTCCAATCGCGACAGTATCATTCACGAATTTCGTCAGCGTTCCCAACGATCAGCCCTTGGGAATCTTCACGGCGTTTCCAAACACGCAGCATCACTTTTCGAACGGCGGCTGGAACCGCGCCTTCGGTGTGCTGGGCTGGATGATGCGGGACAGCCCATGGCTGTTTTTTGACGATGACGCGCGATCCGCGATGCTCTCGCCGCTCGACCATCCGATGTTCGAACGGCAACGTTGGATTTCCGGCGGCGGCGCGAACGGCGTGATCGCCTTGGAGATCGAAGGCAGCAATTCTGTTTTGCCGGCGGGAGGAACTTACAGCTACATCGTGGCCTTCGGAAGCGGTATCGGCACAACGTTCGGCGCGTGGGGCCAAGCATACACGAACATGCTGGGGAAGATCAGGCCGGGCAACCAAGCCGACCTGAGCTTGATTATGCCAATGCTGTCCACGGACGCATTTGCGACTTATTATTATCGGTTCGATCCATCGCTGGGCTACGAGGACACGCTTTTGGCGGTCAAAGCGGACGCTGCCCAGTCGGGGATCAGGTTTGGAATAACGCATGTCGACAGTTGGTGGTACTACAAGGGCGGCAAGCACGATAACGATCCCATCGCCGCGGGAGCGTCGTGGAAAAATGGGGGCAACGGAATCTGGAAACTTCGGGCGGATCGAGAGCTGTTCCTACCCAATGACGAGAAGGATCCCGAAGGCGCGGGCTTCGGTCATCGCCTGGGTTCGCTCATGGCGCATGCCCGATGGATCGACCCCAACAGCCCGTATCGCGACCCGATCCCAGACGCGAACGGCAATGTCCTGACGGCCAAACCGGTTTCGGGAAACGTAATTGTCGACCTGGGGTTGTGGCGCAAGGTCGCTCAGTACCTGAAGCTAAGCGGCGTACAGGTCTTCGAACAGGACTTCCTTTCCGGTCCGGCAATAGCCGACACGACATTCGACGATGAATTGTTTCTCGACGCGATGGCCCAAGCCATGGGAGAGCAAGGCATCGCGCTGCAGTATTGTCTGCCGGTGGCTCGCGATATCCTGCAGGCGTTTCGATATCCTCATGTGCATACGGCCAGAGCCAGCGGCGACGGCTTTAGTTGGCCGCATTGGGACGAAGAGCTGTATAACAGTTTGTTCTTCGGGGCCGGCGGAATCTGGCCGACGGTCGATAACTTTCGAACGACAGAAAAAAGAAATCTTCTCCTGGCGGTGCTGAGCGCCGGGTCATTGGCTTTGGGCGATCAGATCGGCGCGTTCGTGCCCATTCCAGAAGCCATTCGCGTGGATGGGCTGATTATGAAACCCGACACCTCAATGGTCCCCACGGATGCAACGTTCGTTGCGGAGTCAACGGCGATTGAGGACTTCTACGGCGTCGGCAATGGCGGTAACGCCGCGGCCAGCGGTGGCACGTTGGCCCTGCCCCCGGTGGTGGCCTACGCATATTCGGACTTCTGGTCAACCAAAGCAGAATACGTGTTCGCCTACAGTCGAGACTTGCACGGCACTGCGCCGATCCATTTTTCACCGGCAGAATTTGGTTTCACCGGACAGGTTTATGTTTACGACTACTTCCGCAAAACGGGGGGGCGACAGCCGGCCGATCAAGCTGTGAGCACGGCGGTCGATAGCCAGGGCGCCTATTTCGTGATTGTGCCCGTTGGACCATCGCACATTGCTTTTCTGGGCGATTTGGCAAAGTATGTCCCGCTCAGCAAACAGCGCTTCCCGGACTTGTCGGATGATGGCCAGGTCAACGCGACGCTGCAGTTTGCTCGCGGCGAGACTGTGACTCTGTCATTCGCTGCGGATGCGCCGCCCACTGTCACGGCTGAGCATGGAGCGGCCGGTCCGGTGACCTACGACATGCTCAGCGGATTGTATCAGGTGACCATCGTACCGGATCAAAGCAGGACCGCGATCGTCCACATCGCACCCAATCGGATACAGTAGCCCCTGTGCTGGCGCGTCCGTTTCACCGCACGGCGAGTGTGATGCCGTTCGGGCTTACCGCATTTTCCACTCGTAGAGAAACGCGAATCGCCGGTCCTGTTGGTGCTGTTTGTGGAATGCGGACGTTAAGCTGAAAAACACCATCCACAAAGCCCGAGGCCGAACTGGTAGACAAGACTTCGGCGGGCTGTCCGCCGATCCATGCCGAAACAGGAAGCACTGGAACGAGACGAGAGCCGGTTGCCACCTCGCCATCGTGTCCCTGTGGACTGGTCTGTCCAAGACCGGTGGCGAAGAGCACGATCACCGAGTCCGGCCAGGCAGGATTATCGGGCGAATTGAGGCTGCCGTCCTCGTTCAGGATGGCGCCTTGGCCGCGTCCCAATCCCGAAACTGAGAACACAGCCGGGGTTGCCGCGGCAATCTGGATGGCAGATCCCGCCGACTGTCGGCCAGCGTATTGAACCAGCACCTGGGTTCTCGTTCCAGCCACGCCAAAGGGAACCACCACGCCTACCTGTTCAGAGGATGTGTACATCAGCGGAGCTGCGATCCCATCGAAAAACACTTGAGTGCCGGCGAGTTCGTTGGTGACATGACCGGTCTCATCGACTCGCATATTTTCGAGAACACCAGGTCCCAGATTTGCGCCAAGGATCGCCAGGACTTCGCCGGGAGAAACGGAATCTTGAATGAAACTGGCGCCGTTGAGCAGCGCGGTGATCTGTGGGCCCAGGCTTTCAGCAGGTTTTGGCGCGAATCCATAGATCACCAACCGGTTGGAAAACGTCGGGACATATACTTTGCCGTTGGCGACCAGAGGGACAGCAAATTTAGCGAATGCGCCGAGAACATCGCCGGGCTGCAAGTCGCTGTTCCAAAGTTCCTTGGTCAGATCCGAGGCATCGAAAGCGTGCAACGTTCCAGGGATGCCCGACCGATTGTAGTTGCCGGTGGTTTCCCAAACGATCCCGTCGGATTCGCCGTTGGAGGAAATCGCCATGCCATGGTAAAGCGAATCGCCTTTCCACGTGCCCTTTGACGCTGGCGTCTCTACGATGGTCGTGCCAATGACTGTGTACGCCTTCAAGAGACCGTTCCAATCGTGCTGGTACAATCGCGAACTCTGTTCGCCTCCCCAGACACCCATCTGGAAAATGCCGGCCAAGCTGGCGGTGAAATGGCCAGGTACAGAGTCACTCTCAACGTGACCCATCGCGCTCAGATTGATGTGATACAGGTTGCCCGCCTTGTCTCCAGTGATGAGTAGGTCGCTCTCTGGCACCAGGATTCCGCCGGTCGAGCCCAAATCCAGATCATTTGCGCTCAGGTACTGCCAGTCGGCGGGAGCGAACCAATCCACCACCGTTAGATCCGAGCCGGACAGCTTGATCACGGAGCCGCCGAAATTGGTGTTCCCATCGAAGTCGCCATTGCCGGATGCCACATACACGTTGCCTGAGGAGTCGATTGCAGGAGCGCGGCCCGACTGCCAGATTCCGCCACCACCCCCGTCCGGCGTGGTGTTGAATGCAGCGACCTGATGCTGCAGGTTCGCGGCATCGTAAGCGATCAGCCAGCCATGATAGGGCCCCTGGTCTCCGTGGGCGCCGAAGCCAATGTAAATGGTGTCGTTGGCGAGAGCCAAACCGGGGCGCTGCAATTGCCAGGAAGCGTCGAAACTGACGGTTCCGTTGACCGTGCCTGACCCCGCACCGGCCACCGATGCGGCGATCGCAACAGGTCCACTTAGGATTTCGTGTCCATCGGCGAGGGACAGCGCGTGAAGACGAAATACGGGTGCTCCGTTTTCGAGAGTATCGGCAACGACATAAATCGCCTGGCGCACGATGTCGATTACGGGTGTCGAAAGGATGCCCACTTCGGGAATGATATCTGTGAAGTCCGGGAACTTAGCCGCGGGAACGGGATCTCCCAAATGGACCTGCCACAATGGGGAGGCCGCAGTGGGGTTGTCTGCGTCAATCGCATAAACGTTGTTGTTCATGGTTGCGACAAAGACGGCGTTCTTTATGCCTTTGCCGAGGACTTGCACGCCCCCCACGTAGAGTGGCTGAGCGTAAATCTGGCCAACCACGTTGAAACTTCCCAGCTTGGCGAAGCCGCCGGTCGCAACGTTGGCAGGTGTCAAAGTGGTCTCAGTGACATTCGCATTGGTGCGCAGGTTGTTATAGTTTGCCGTCACCACATTCGTCTGTGACTCGGCAAGAAAGGGAACCGCCAGCAGGCCAACGCCGATCTTCAGCCACAATTTCTTCCGAAACATAACGTCCTCCACGCTGGGCAAGCGAAAAACAGCATGGATGTCCGCCATAAAGGACTGGCAGGGGTCGAAAACGCGAGATTCAGAACTTTTTCAGGCAGGAATCGAAACGGAAGGCGGAGTTTCCGCAGTTATAAAGGCAGGGCAAAACGGAGCACGTGTGACGCCGCCTGGTGCTGCGAACACGTGACCAAGTGCGACAACGGGTGTCGTCTTTAGGTGTGACGCTGTCGATTTGCGTACTGATTCAACGCGGATGTTAGCGCAGAAGCCGATCGCGGTGCACGGACCCCGCCTGTAATGATTTCCTTGTTGCTCAGGTGCTTGCCGTACAGTCTTTCGTTTTCGCCGCTGTCCGGACGTATGGTTGCCCCTTCCAGCGATAGGCCCGCGAATACGCCTCGTGATCGCGACCACGTCAGGATTTCGGCTGTCATGAGCAGGTCCGTGTTGGCGCTCGCTTCACGCCCGACGGGGCCGGCGGCAGCCGCTGCTTCGCCACCGAGTGTGAATTTGTCAGAGACCAGCCGCTTCATGCCGTTTGCGTTCATCACCAGCATAAAAACATCCGTTGACGACCCGCCAATTTGAAACCCGATACTGGCGCCTTCGATTCGGACGCCGGCGGGCGCGCCCCAGCCCGACCCTCGACGACACGCGGCGAAGCCTCGCCCATACTTGCCTCCGAAACCGAATGCTCCCTTCTTCAGCCCGGGAATAATGATGATGCAATTGGCACGTTCGAGCAGGTCGCGAGGAATGCCTTTGTCCGGGGTGCGCATAAGCTCCTGGAAAGCGGATGCGGCGTGGTTGATTCTTTGCTCTGAATCGGCAGCGAAGGTCCAAGCCGCCATCAGAAGTGCGAACGCAGTAATGCGAATCGGTTTCATCACAAGATGATCGGCGTTCTTCTGCAGGACCGTTAGCCGATCAGATGTGGATCCTTCCTCCAAAAAAGGCGACTGCGGTTGGACCAGTCAAGTTGGCGTTTTTGACCGCCGGACGTGGAAAGAAACTCCTAAGAACATTCGCTTACTGAGGAATACAGAGAACAAGGATGCAGTTGCCGGATCAACAATCTGGCCCTAAGGTTCGATCCATCGAGCGTTGGCCGCAGAATTGCCGTTACAGATTGCCAGCTTGATCGCCAATGAGTGCACATCGGACAACCTCATCTCAGACACCGCGCAGTAATCTCGTCGAATTACTGATGGTCAGTATCTATATTGCCCTGACTACCTATCTGATGCCCACCAACTCGGCGCCTTCATTGTGTCTTATTATCAATGCGGCCGTTCGTCCGTTCCAAATCACGATTCGGGCCAGGAATGCGGGGGCGGAGCAAAGTGACGCTGTGTGGCGCTTGGCACGACTCGAGAATGTTGTCCGGCGGTCGTGTGGTGAGCGATAGCGCTCCGCCTAATGTGCATCCCATGGAAGGATCGGTAGAGCCAAACCTGGCGCCGCCACGGTTTTCTACAGATCACACAGTGATCTTGCGGTCGAGGAAGTCTCGAATGGTATCTGCGATCTGCGGATAGTGAGTTTCGAGCGCGAGGTGGCCCGTGTCGTAGAGATGGATCTCCGCATCCGGATTGTCTCGCTTAAACGCCTCGGCGCCCACAGGAAGGAAAAACGGGTCGTTCTTGCCCCAGACCGCAAGCAACGGAGGCCGCTTGGTCCGAAAATATTTCTGGAACTTCGGATACAGTGCGACGTTGCTCGCATAATCCAGAAAAAGATCAAGCTGGATTTCGGTATTGCCGGCCCGCGCGAGAAGTGCGGAGTCGAGCTCGTACGTTTCGGGCGCGATCAACGCCGCGTTCTGAACGCCGTGCAGATATTGAGACTTGGTCGCCTCAGGCGTGAGAAAGTCACGGAGCGCGGCGCGATTTGCCACGGTTGCTTCCCTCCAGTATTTCTGGATTGGATTCCAGCCCTGGCTAAGTCCCTCCTCGTAGGCGTTTCCGTTTTGCGAAATGATCGCGGTGATCCGTTCGGGATGGTCTAGCGCGAGACGCAGCCCCACAGGCGCGCCGTAATCGAAAACATAAATCGCGAAGCGATTGAGACCGATTGCGCGGGTGAAACTGTCGACGGTCTTGGCCAGGCGCTCGAATGTGTAGGGGTACAGCTTGCGGTCGGGAGCATCCGAGAACCCGAAGCCCGGCAAATCCGGCGCGACCAAATGATAGCGGTCGGCTAGCGCCGGGATCAGGTTGCGGAACATGTGCGATGAGGTTGGGAACCCATGCAGCAAGAGAATGGCAGGGGCGGTTTTCGAACCGGCTTCGCGATAGAACATCTGGTTGCCGTCGACATTACAATGCTGATAACTGGTCATAACGAATCTCCTTGTAGGGATCAGGTGCTTTCTGCAAGGGCTTCAATGCATCGCAGATCGCTTCATAAGCCTCAGATGTACTAACCTGTAAAAGGATTCATTATCGGTGTAGTATGTTGGAGTGGAATATGAACACGACGGCCCCACGGCGGAACCAGGAGGGGAGAGATGGGTTCCTTTTTGTTGGCAATCAACTCGCGTTGGATTTCTTAAACACGCGTCCGGCCCCAAACGGAGAATCTTTGGAACTACTCCCTGATTTCAAAGCGCTCTTGCAGTGGTTTCAGGCGGCGGGCCTGCTCAACGTTCGTCAGGTGGCGAGGCTGCGGGAAAGGTGGGGAGCATCGGATCGGGCTCATCAGACCCTCGAAGCCGCCTGGAAGCTGCGCAAAAAACTAAGGAAGCAGGTTCTGGCCTGGGAGCGTGGTGAGGCGGTCCACCGCTCAACGGTAGACGAGTTGAACCGATTGATGGCCGATCATCCCATGCGAGCCAGATTGAAGGCGAGGGGAAACGCGTTCTCAAAAGAACTGTGGTTCGACCCGCAACAGCCCGAGGACTTGTTTGCCCCGCTGGCGTTTAGCGCGGCCACATTGTTCGCTGAGGCGCTTCGCGACCGGGTCCGGAAGTGCGCGGAATGCGTCCTGCATTTTCAAGACACGAGCAAAAAAGGAACGCGCCGATGGTGCAGCATGCGACTGTGTGGAAACCGGCTCAAAGTCGCGGCGTACGCTGCGCGACAGCGGAGTAGTTAACCGGCGCGGAGTCACGCTTCCTCGGAAAAACGCGACGTTGGCTGTGTCACGCCCGGCACGCACGGCGACGCACGCGCATGCCAATGGGAATCGATTCCGCAGGGCTGCATAACTTTCTTCAGGATTGAAGCGAAACCACGGACGGGTTCGCATATCCGCGCACATGGCATATGCGACGTCAATTTCGAAATAGAGGAGAGTCTCAATTGAATTGCAAGAATCTTAACTTTCGTGGAATTTCACGCATTGTCGCACCGGCCATCGCGATCGCGATGGGCATAACAGCGCTGGCACAGGATTCACCGCGCCTTCGCGCACCACGCCGAACCTTCAGTGGAGGGATCGGACAGAGCGCGGCGGACATCGCTGATGCTGGCGCCCCAGTCGATTTCAACCTCGCACAAGGTCCTGGACCGGGACCGATCGGTCCGGGCCCGGGCTGCAATTTGTTCCCCGCTCCGCCTTCGGTTGGCACGACGGTCGATATTTCCTATTTCGGACCGTCGCCTTCGACCACTAATCAGAGCCTGGTAGGCCCGGTTCAATTGCTCAAGTCCGGTCCAGTTAATTTCACCAACGGCACGATCACCATTCCTCTTTATCTGGGACACCTGAAAAACGGCGCCAACGTCTGGTACGTCCTGTTGGACGTCGACGATGCCAATGTGGCGGCGGAACTGGGTCTGAATTTCTCAGCCAAGATGACTTTCATGGCCAATGCCGCACGAACTGCCAATCTGGATCTGAACGGGAACCTGGTGTTCGACAAGGGAACCGTTGACTTTTCACCTGTGCGCAGCATCACGCCGGGCTCAATCGGCAAGGAGTTCCCTCCGATCGCTTTTCAGCCTGGCGCGGTCGGCGACAAGGACTACAGTCCATTCGTGCAGATCGTGAACGCCGGCGGCGTTATCTATAACGCTCCGATCGTGGCGTTCGGCGTGAACGCAAGCGACATCAGCTTCCCGAACGGCAATGTCGATTACTCCAAAGTGCATGATCAGGTAGTGGCCATCGACCCGGCGAACATGACTGTGACCCTCAACTTGATTAACGGCTTTAGCTTTGGAAAGCCAGTGTGGTACCTGTCGATGGACACGAGCATACCTTTGGGAGCCGCAATCGAGCACAACACCTTTGCTCCTCTGATGGCGGCGCTTCATTTGGGCGGCGATGACACTTTCTCCAGCCCGATCGAACGCATCTTCATTTCCACCAACGGAGCCCAAGGCTGCGCAAATCCACAACGGCAAGGTCTTTCCGCGGACCTGGCGGATGGGTTTCGACCCAATAACGTGGTGGGTGGAATCCCGACCAACGCGTTGGATTACAGTCCGGCATGGGACGCCCAGTTGTTCGAATGGACCCAAGACGCGATCAGCAAGGGGTATCGCGGTCAGGTGCGTGAAGAATTCCAGATCCTGACATTCGTCCAGGATGGCCTGATTACAGGGCCAGGCGGCGGCCCCTTCGGGAGCTCTGGCTTCTCGATCAACTGCACCATCGTGCAACGGCTCAACTAAGTGAGTACGCGCCCGCTGCCTACCTCGGGTATCGCAGCGGGCGCTTTTCTACGTTAAGACTTAAGTCCGTCCGAGCCCGATTCGAAAATTAGTTCTGTAGTCATCGCGATTGCCGCCTTCAGACTGCGATAAACCGGGCACTTGTCGGCGAAGATCCCATGCACACGACTCGCGGTTTCCCGGTGAGCCTCTTCAGCCTTCAGCCTCAACCGCACGTGAATCCTGCGAATCACGAGTACATTGTCTTCGAGTTCAATCTCACCGACCGCCTCGCCCACCAAGCGTTCCCCCGACGCATCAATTTGACGCGCCTCCAGCGCGCCCCCAAAGGTTCCCGTAAGTCAACCCGCCGCGGCAGCAACAATGTAGTCGAGCGTAGTAGCGCGCGGTTCCGCGACTGCGGGAGGAACCTTGTAATGCGCCGCAACAGCGCCGTGGACGCCAAAAATAACTGGGTCCCGCTCGGCCGGGAGATACGCCTTGCGAACCGGCCCCTTCACGCGCTCGATTCGGACCTCGGAACGATACACAACGTCGGACATAAATCCTCCCTGACTAATTCGGCTTGCGCTGGAATTCCGACGGGGCTCGCTGCCGGTCCAGACCCTCATACTTGAAGCGCCATTCGAGCGGAACGTCTTCGGGGATGTAGCATTTGCGATCGTCGCACGCCTGGTAGCGGAACGATCCCCTGACGATCACTTCGCCGTCTGGACTGACCAGCGGCTTCAGCACAGCCTCCTGTCCAAAAGTGATCTCGCGGAGGATCCGGATGTGACCTCGATACACCGGGACGGTTTCGCCGATCGCTTCGAGGCGCAGCGTCTCCGAGCGCGGGTATTCAAAGGAGTGCCGTTTCGCGGCCGGTCCACCTTCCTCCAACCGCCAGTCGATCGGAATGTACCCCTGGACTCCGGGAGCATAGAGATGCATGCCTGGCTTCAGATCGATGTCGAGAATGAGTGCGATTCGAAGGCCGGGCCTGGCGATGTCATTACTGGCCGCGCTGGTGATTTGAAGGTGCTTGGCTTCCGTTGCTCTTCGCACCGCATCCACGGGAACCCCGAACTGCCTTGTCAGAATGTCCGCCGTGGATACCCGATCCTTGTAGTCGTCTTCAAAGTACTTGGACACCACTTTTCCCTGCGCATCCACCACATATACTCCCGGATATGGAATGCCGTAAGTAAGTGTTCCTGGCTTGCTCGTTTCGTTGAGGATGTCGTAGGCGCGTATGATCGTCGACTCCGGATCCGAGAGCAGCGGATACGTGATATTCTGCCGGCCCGCGAAATTCTTGAGAGCCGCCACGGAATCGTAACTAATAGCCGCCACACCGAGCCCTTGCTTCCGGATCGCGTCCAAATGCTGTTCCAGCTCGACGAGCTGGATCTTGCAGAACGGTCACCAATCCGCGGAACGGAAGAACACCAGCATGACACCTTTCGGACCCATCACGGATTTGAGAGTCTGAGTCCGGCCTTCCTGGTCCTGCGCGGAAAACGAGGGAACCTGCTGCCCCACGTCAGGCCCAGTCTTGATGTTCTGGCCATGCAAGGCCGCTATCGGAAGCGTCCACATCGCCACTTCGAGGAGAGACCTCTTTGTCATAAGCACCTGCTATGTCTCCTTGCGGTTCGCGCTGAATAATGAATCGACGGTAGAGCGTTTGGCTTCGGTCGCCATTCCTATGACCAGCCCGGCCAAAGCGCACAGCATCGCCACGCCCAGGTGCGACACCAGAATGTGCGCTGCATCCAGGTTTGGGCAGTGAATCTCCAGCACACTGGTTCCAACCAGTCCCGCGAGCAGCCCGGTTGCCGCGCCGGTCATGCCCGGAGAAAGGATGGCGCCCCGGCGCAGCACGAGCCAGAAGGCCAAAGCGGACAAGACTCCAATGGGAGCGCCTGCTCTGATGCAGCCCCACGCGTTGCCCCAGAAATTTCGCTCACTTTGAAACTGGAACAACACGACGATCGCCACGATCAGCGCGAACGTGATGCCAACAGGCAGAAGCCTCGGAGGAATTCTGTGGCGGCTGCCCGGAACCATCTGATGCACCAGTGAGTAAGCCAACAAACCAGTACTGATTGCCAACGCCCCCAGAATCGTGACGGTTTGCAGAGGCGTCATGACGGCGATCGCGCGCGGGCCCAACTGGTAGACAGCAATAGAAACGATGAAAGCGAAAATGCCAACGATAGCTGCCAACAAATAGCGCGCCGGAGCCACCGGACGCACCGGGCGCAAATCGGCGATGATGCTCTCTGTGATCTGACGCAGAGTTGCCGGCGAAGGCGAATCCACGGCAACCGGCGCGTTAAGAGCGTTTACGAGTTCCTGACAGCGATTGCAACTTCTCACGTGATCTTGGACTTCGAGCCGCGACGGCGACCCCTCGCCGAGAGCTCTGGTGACGTCATCGCAATTCATCGAGCCGCTCCTTTCGCCCCATCGTCTGCCTGGATCTGGAGCAATTTCCTGAGCCGCTCGTAAGCGCGGTGTGCTTTCTGTTTCACGGCGCCCACGGTAGATGACGTGGCCCGTGCTACTTCTTCCAGGCTTAACCCTCCCACCTTCAACATCGTCACCACTTCTCGTTGCGCTTCGGGTAAGCCCGCGACAAGTGTGTCGAACGTGGGACCCGGGTTTCGAGCCTGGACCTGCGCTGGCAGCTCCGGCAGCACCTCCATCGCAATCTCGCGCAGCGCGACCCGTCGCGTACGGCGGTAGCCGTCCACGCGTACCCGCCTTGCGATGGCATATATCCACGGCAGGACCGGCTCACCAGGGCGGTAGGTGTGCCGCACGCGATGAATCCGCATCCACGTTTCCTGCAGAAGGTCATCAGCCTGTTCCCGACTCGCGACCTGGCTCCTGAAGAATCGAAGCAAAGCGGGGCTGAGCGCAAGAACCAAAGCCGCCGGCGCATCCGGATCCGCTTGTTGGTAACGCGCCATCCAGCAATCCAGCTCTGCCAAGGGCGGCCGTGGCACAACGTTCTCCTGGAGAGCGGACTCCATCTGCGGGTTATTCGCAGCATCGGGGCGCGGAGTTACGCCTTGCGGGAACATTATCTCCTCCCAGCTCCCGAAAGCCGGGTATCTCCAATGTACCCCGTCGTTAACGTTGAATGTTCTGAAATCAGTGGTGAACGGCCACGGCCGGCTCGCCGTCGACAATTCGCGAGTTGTGCCCGTCACCCGATCGTTGAGCTAGAAACGAGTCTGCGGAAATCCGTCCAGGACCAAAGATAACCACCAGGAGCGACGCCATCAAAAAGGTGTACGGCGCCGCGCCCGTGAATTTATCGGGATTCGAAAAGATAGAGAACAACGCCTCGCGATCGGCCGTGACGTAGGCTACGAGCATGTCGATGACGAGCGGCACGGCAATCAAACGCGATCCGAACCCCAGAATGAGAAGGATGCCGCCTCCAAATTCGAGAGCCGAGACGAAGTAAGCGTTCAACGCAGGCGCCGGTATGCCCAAATCCGTGAAGAAGCCAACTACTTTCCCGACATCGGTGAGCTTTCCCCAGCCGGTCTGCATGAACTGCCAGCCCCAATACAGGCGCACCGCGAGCAGGAACGGAGACTGCAGGCTCGACGACGCGCGAATCAACAGCAGGTAATACTTTTCCACAAGCTCTCGCATTGAGTTATTCCTTCTTAAAGCTCCACGAGCATCGGCACCCTGGTTGCATCATTGCCGGCAGGCGCGCAAATCAGGGCTCCGGCAGATAAACAAAATGCCGCCGTGAAAGCACTCGGGCTATTCATATTCCTTCCATGCATCGGTTCGCAGAAAAGGTGTTGAAAAGTTACGCCCCCGGCCGCTACAGTAGCTTACAAACATGAAGATCTATTTCGGATTCACCGTGGCTGGCGACCGGTCGAGCATCGACACAGCTCGAATAGTCGTGCATCAACTGGAAGAAATGGGACACGAAGTCTTGACTCGGCACCTGGTAAGCGACAACGCCTGGGAGGCTGACCGGTCGATCAGCCCCCAAGACGTATTCCGGCGCGATATGGCTTGGCTGGACCAGTGCGAGCTTTTCATTGCTGAGGTCTCCGGGTCGTCCTTCGGTTTGGGATTCGAAACCGGCTATCTGCTAGGTGCAACCAGCAAGAAAGTTATCCTGCTCTATCGCCGTGACGTGGAGCAAAAAGTATCTCTTCTGATCACCGGAAATATGCATACGAACTGCACGTTGGTCCCCTACGCCACCGTGGAGGAAGTTGAGGAGTTTGTAGCGCGCAACATCGGTAGATGAACCTTTTCGGAGCGAATCTACAACCCGTCGCCATTAGTCTTTACCGATGCGGACGGTGTCTCTGCAATGGCTGGATCAGATCTGAAACCACTCCTGTTCGCGGCGCCGTTCGATGGATCGCGCTAAGGCGCCGAGCAAGGCGCCTCCCAGCGAGCTGATTGCCACGACGCCCCCATGCCAGACCAGAAGATGAAATACGTTCAAGTTCGGACAGTTGATCTCCAGCACGCTCAGACCAGCCAAACCGGCCAATCCTCCCGCGACGGCACCGATAAGTTTGGGATGCAGAATGGCGCCGCGCCGGAGAATAAGCCACAACAGGAATGCCGCCGGGATCGAATACCTGAGCCCGTTTTTCATGCACATCACGCCGCTCGCAAGAAAGGCCGGCTCTTCCTGCGCACGAAACGTGGCAGCGATCACCATCATAAGCACGACCAGAATCGCAACCAGGAGCACGGCGGGAGCAATAGCGTGTTTACTTCCAGGCACCATTTGCCGAACCATTGAAAACGCGAGGAGCGTCGCGCTGGTCCCGAGCGTCGCAAACACAGCGACCCTCTGCACTATACTCAGCGCACCCCAGCCGTTCGTTCCGAGCAGGAGAGCGCCAACAGCCACCATGGATAGAAAAATAATCGCGCACGCGAAAAGCAGGATGTAGGAAGGCGTTAAGGGCCGAATCGGCGTTAGATCCGACAAAATGCCGGCCTGGATCCGCGACAACATGCTCTCTGAGGGACGGAGCCCCTCAGCGGCGTTATCCAGCAAGCGCGTCAGACCGCGGCAAGGCTTACAGTGAATCAGGTGTTCGGCGGGTTGCGGCTCTAATCCGGAATCACCAGACCGCGAACTGATGGCATCATCCATGTCCCGACAGGTCACTTTGCTTCCTCTCCAAGCATCTTGCGCGATTCGGTCCTGCTTGATCGATCTGCCAATACTTCGCTACGGTGATCGAAATGGTCACGCCATCGTAACTGCGGCGTGAACTGACTGTCATCGCCTTCCGCGTCTAGTATCGCGCTCAAACATGCGGCACTCGAGGCGCGTGCTTAGGTTCGCTCCAGCCGCGAGTCGCGAAGCATGTCCTGATCGGACAGGCTTTTGAAGAAATGCGGTGAGGGCCTCTTTCTCGCTGTCAAGCAATCGAAATCCACGAATGAGCGGACTCTTGTTAGTAATTTTCGAGGTTCTTCCAATGATGTATATGTCGACGTCAGTGGCTGGGTCGTCGCCGACGGTGAAGAATCCCGTCATGACGACGTTCGACATCAATTCCTAAAATTGTTTCTCCGCGGCGTTCATCTCAACGGCGGAGGCCGTTTCTTTCGTTTCTGCTACCGGCTTCGGCTGCTGACCAAATCCGGTCCCCGAGACCATCGCTCATCTAACGGGATGTGATCATTTTGGGTGTCACATGGATCAGCGCGCCAGGATTGGCGTCTTCCAGCATCCATAGCGAGCCATCGGGGCCTTCTTCGACATCGCGGATGCGGCGCCCCACATCCCAGCGCTCAGCCGTTTTGGCGCCGCCATGGCCGTCAAAGATGATGCGATTGAGCGTCTTGGTTGACAGACCGCTGACGAAGCCGTTGCCATTCCAGTCCGGGAAGGTTTGAGTGCCGCTATAGAACATCAGATTGCCCGGTGCGATCACCGGAGTCCAATACAGCACCGGCTTCGCCAGGTCAGGCCGCGTGTCGGGATGGGGAATGGGCACGCCGTCATAATTCGGGGCATAAGAGACGAGCGGCCATCCATAATTCTTGCCCCGTTCGATCAGGTTCAGTTCGTCGCCTCCGCGCGGGCCATGCTCGACCTCCCACAATTCGCCGGTGGGCGAAAACGCCAAGCCGTAGGGCGTACGGACGCCGCTCGCCCAGGTTTCGGCAGGCGTCAGGTTGGGCCCGGGAAACGTGTAAGTGCTGACCACCCTCGCGGTCTTGGCGACGTCGGTGTCGCGAGGCGGATCGATCAGAGAAATGGTGGCAGCGCCGATCTGGCCGTGGTTGGGATTGTCTGGTGCGGGTTTGCCGTCCAGCGTCAGGCGCAGGATCTTGCCTACGGGCTGGTCTGGATCCTGCGCGGGCGTCATACGCTGCCGGTCGCCCACGGCGAGGAACAGATACTGGCCGTCGGGTGAGAAGGCGATCTGCGCGCCTTCCTGCCCGCCCTTGCCTTTAGGCATCTGGCGCCACAGCACCTCGAAATTTTCGAGTCTCGCCGATTTGGCGGTGGCGTTCAGTTTGGCGCGCGCAAGCGCCAAGCCTCCGCCATAGTCACCCGGCTCGACATAGGTGAGATAGATACTCTTGTCGGTGTCGTAATGGGGCGAGAGGAAGACGCCGTGCATGCCGTTCTGGCCCTGCCAATAGACTGGAGGTGTATTGCTCACCGGGAACTTGTCGCCTTGTTGGGATACCAGCCAAACGGGCCCGACTTTCTCAGTGATCAGCATACGCCCATCGGGCAGGAACGCCAGGCGCCATGGCAGTTCAAACGTGCTCACCGTGATCATCGTGAAGGGCAGGCTGGCTTCGGGCTTCTGTTCGCCCACATTGACCTGGGCCCAGCCCGCCGCTGATACCAGGCTGGAAAGCAAGGCTGCTTTCGCCAATTTCATCCTCATTTCTATCCTTCCTTCTCAAGCGCCCGACCTTAAGCGATCCGCGGCGACGTCGCTAATCGTACATTACCATTCGGCCGTGCCAAATAAGTGAACTATGAAATACCGAGGTACGGGGAAAATAATCATTTCGACACTTTTTGGCCCTACATGACGAACCGGTCACCATCGATGAAGTCCTGCCAAGACCAGTAGGCGTTAAGACCTACTTAATGGACACTGTCTAGTATACACGTCGTCTCCGATTAGCGGCCTGTAGCAGAGCGGCGCGGCATTCACATGACGACAACAATCTCCACATCGCCTCTACTGCGCAGTACTTTTACGCTGACGTCGTGTTCGTGGCGAACCACAGCCAGATCCACATTAGTCTCCGCAAGCTTGAGATTGAGAATTCTGGCCTCATTCAGAAAGGGCGGGAGCCAAGGACGAACAAAGGAAATCTTGGAGGCGGTTCCGTCAATCGTCAATCCCAGACTCGCCTGGAAAAGCAGGAATACCGACGCCGCGGACCATGCCTGCGGAGCACACGCCACGGGGTACAGGATGGGCCCCTCTCCCGGGTCTCGCGGAAAGCCGCAGAACAGTTCTGGAACACGATGCAGGTCGAGATACATGGCGGTGTCGAACAATCCCGTGAAAATCCGCGATGCTTCTTGCGCCATTCCATAGCGGGCCAGCCCGCTCGCGATCAGTGCATTGTCGTGCGGCCAAACACCGCCGTTGTGATAACCCATCGGGTTGTAGCGCGGCTCGTTGGACGCGACCGTACGAATACCCCAACCGGAAAACGACTCGGGACCCAAGAGCGTTTGCGAAAGACGCCCGGCTCGCCCGGCAGGGACGATGCCGGAATAGAGACATTGCCCGGCGTTCGACGTCCGCACGCGGCAGGGTCGCTTGTCGCCATCTAAAGCCACCGCATACGTGCCCAACTCATCGCACCAGAATGCGCTGTCGAAACGAGACTGCAGTGTTTCTGCCCGTTTCTCGAAATCCGTGGACTGTTCCAACCGGCCGAAGATGGATGCCATCGCCGCACCCGCTCGCCACGCAGCGTAAGCGTACCCCTGCACTTCACACACGGCGATTGGCCCACGAGCCAGCGAACCGTCCGCGTGGAAGATCGCATCGTCGGAATCCTTCCAGCCCTGATGCACCAGCCCGTCGCTCGACTGGCAACTGTACTCCAGGAACCCATCTCCGTCGCGGTCGCCGTATCGACACATCCAGCTCAGTGCTGCCTCGACGTTCGGCCAGATACGTTCGATGAACTCGCGGTCACCGGTGCGTTCGTAGTAAGCATGCGCCAAGTGGACGAACAGCGGCGTCGCGTCCACACTGCCGTAGTAACGGGCGAAGGGCATTTCCTTCAGAGCCGCCATTTCTCCGTTTCGAGTCTCGTGCAGAATCTTGCCGGGCTCGGCGTCCTGTTCGGGAATGACTTCTGTCGCTTGCGTTGAGGCCAGATACGCCAGCACCCCGCGGGCCAAGCCCGGTTCAATCCACAAACACTCCAACGCCGTGATCAGGCCGTCGCGGCCGAACGGAGTGTTGAACCACGGCACTCCCGCGTAGGGATACGGACCAGTGGTCAGCATGGTGGTCAACATGTGCAGATCAGAGGCGCCCCGTTTGACCCAGGCATTGAATTGTCCGTTGGACGCTTCGATCCAGCAGGCGGATTCTTTATGCGCATCGAGACTGGCCTGAGCTGCGGATCTCGCCTGGTCGAAGTGCAACACCCGGTTGAAATGCAAGGACGGACGCGACTCGAGTTCCCGCTCGCATTCGACGGACAGATAGAATACAGCCGCCTGTCTGGGTAGCAATGCAATGTCGAAATGCGCGTGGGTGGCATCTAACGACTTCGGCCGCGGCGTGAACTGCAGGAGCGTGCGGCGCACGACGCCGTCCAGGCCGCGATACCGCAGAGTCACGCGGCCGTCGCTTACTTCCGGATCCAGGTCTTCGCCGCGCGCCTTCCGTTGGAGTCCTCGAACCTCAAAGATATCGGCGAAGTCCGCTGCGAACTGCATCGTGATCTCGACTCGGGCGGGCTGGATTCCGTGGTTCACGAGCCGTAGCTCCTGGTGGCACACTCCATTCCAAAGGAACTTTTTCAATCCCAGATGCAGTGAGCCGAGCGGAAGGTACACGCGACCTTCCCTGCACAGATCGGGATTCGTGAGGGCGACCGTGAGTTGGTCATTGTCGTCCCGGATTGTGGAGCTCAGAAAGAACGGCCTGGCGCCCTCCAGCTCCAGCACCAGGCGAGAGAGAAAACGGGTTCCATCATGGTATAGGCCTTCCTCTCCGTTCTTCTCTGGCCGGATGTCGCCGGACTGATCGAACAGCACGAAAGTGTCGCCCTGCTTCAGGACTCGAATGGGTTGGTCGGTGAGACTCGAGTCGGCAAGGATGTGGCGGGCATCCTCGGGACGGCTTTGAGCCGTCTGTTCTATGCGATGTGCGACAAAGTCGGCCATACGGTCGCTTCCATATCACCAGACGAGAGGACGGAATGGGGGGCAACGCCATCGATAAGTCGCGAATAAACCTCGACATAATTGCGCGCCATTCGCGTGACGTCGAAACGCCGCTCGAATTCGCGCCGACATGTTTGGCGGCTTAGGCGCGCGACCCGAGGCACCGCCTTGACTGCATCCTCGATGGTGTCCACCACAAACCCGGTCTCGTCGTCCGCCAGCACCTCCGGAACAGAACCATTGTTCCAGGCAATGACCGGCGTGCCGCAAGCGAGCGACTCGATCATGACCAGGCCGAAGGGCTCCGGCCAATCAATTGGAAAAAGGAGGGCATACGCGTTACCTATCAATTCGTCCTTATCTTTGCCGCCGACCTCGCCAATGAATTCAACAAATGACTTGGACTCGCGCAGAAGGGGCTCGATCGAATTCCGGTAGTAGGCACGATCCTCGTCATAGATCTTGGCAGCAACCTTAAGCTGCCGTCCGGTTTTGTGTGCGATCTCGATCGCCCGGTCGAGCCGCTTTTCGGGCGAGATCCTCCCCACGAACAGGAGATACTCTCCTCCGTGCTTGCGGAACGTGTGGAGGTCGCGAGGCAGGCCGTGGTACACCGTTGCCTGCCAGTTGGCTCCAGGCAACGGACGGCGTTGATCGTCAGAGATCGACACCAGCGGCGTCTCCGCATACTCGTCAAACAGAGGTTGGAGATCATGCGGATTCACGTGGCCGTGTAGCGTCGTCACTCCCGGAGTCGCATGCCGGCGCAGGTGTGGAAAGTGCAGATAGTCGCAGTGAAAATGGATCACATCAAAGTTGCGGACCTCGCGAAAAACCAGTTCCATCAGCCGGACGTGGTGCGGCAGCGTCTCGCGGCAGTTCGGATCACGCCATAGCGCACGCTCGCAAGCCGGGACCAGTCTTGCCTCCGTTTCGGAGTCGCCGCTGGCGAACAGCGTGACATCGTGGCCCAACCGCACCAGCTCTTCCGTCAAATAGGAGACGACGCGTTCCGTTCCGCCATATAGCTTCGGCGGCACGCTTTCATACAGCGGCGCGACCTGTGCGATACGCATGATAGATGAATCCTCTCTCTTACTTCTTTTGATTCGAGACACGCACCTTGGGCAAACCGTTGCGGCGCTTTTCGAAATATGCGATTTCAACCAGCGTGGGCCACAATTGAATGGACGCCTTGATGACTCCAATCACGTCGTCGACAATCCGCAGCAGGTTCTGCTGAAAGAAGTCCGGCTCGAAGCTGTAGAACGCTTTTTCGAGGCTGGCTGCAAACTGCCGCAGCGATTGCAAACGATCCGGGGTCCGCGCCGTTTCAGCGGCCTTCAAGGCGCGCTGGTGAAGCGTGATGATCTTGTCCAGGATTTCGCGCGCATCCTCGCCGGTCACCTCGCCGTCATAATCGAAGCCAATGGTGAGCGCGTCCATGTGCGTGACCGTGGATTTGATCTTGCGCTTCAGGAGGTTGCATACCTCCTCATTGAAGATCTCGGCGGCCGGCGGATTTCGCATGTAGTTGCTCTTCATGTGATGCTGCGCAGCATCCACATGCGCCGCCACCATGCCGCTTTGCTGCACCCACAGGCGGTATATGTAGTCTTCGAAACGCAGCCGCGTCGGAAAGAACGGCGGAAGACCGAAGGTGTTGTCGTAGCCTGCCACGCCGCAATCCATCCGCCAGTTCTTCCGCGTGACCGCGGGACGGAAGTTCACCAGGACGTATACGTCGTTCAGAGTGTCCAGGCTGGTCTGTTCTTCATCCTCCAGGAACATCTCCAAAAAATCGGTTGCGTCAATGTCGTTAGTGCCGGAACGGAAAGTCTGCGCCATTTTCACAAGAGAAGTGTCCGGCACGGTCCCCCGCTGCAACATCAGGGAGTGCTCACGCGTCAGCCCCTTGCTGGCGTTGGTCTCCAGGTCCATGGCCGTATCGACCAGCAGCTCGCCTCGCTCGTAGTTGTCTGGGACCTCGTTTACCCGCTTGCCCAGGACATCCAGGAATGCTGCGGTAATGTCGAACGATTTGCGAGTGTAGCCGTTCTCTCCGGCTTTGTGGAGCCGCCCGTGGCATACTTCGTCGTCGCTGAGCGACTCCGGGCTATACTCCACCAGACAATACGGACGCATGTCGTCATCGGAACTGATCATCAGCCCGCCCAGGGTGTACATCAGTGTGTAATTTCGATTTCCGCCGTAGCTGGGGCGAAACAGACTCTTCACCAGCGACTCAAGCCGCTTGTCGCGCAAACGGCTGTTCAGATACGCCAGGAATTGTTCCTTCTCGCGCGGGCCGACGTAGTACAGGTCGTGATGGGTTTTCGTCTTCTCCAGCAGCGGGAAATACTTTTCCTGACTAGTCGGTGTGGAGTCGTCGAATACGATGATCTGGGGCGAATGCCCGTTACGCCAGAAGTGTTCGTCGTACTGCTCTGCCGTTTCGCCGACGTCGCGCAAACGGTATGTGGGGATCACGAACGATAAATCGTCTTCGTCTTGCATAGTCGCAGCGCTCTAGTGGGAACGCTGCCACTTCGAGGATATGTGGAAAGGCCTGAAGAAGTCATAGAAATGCCGTGAAAAAGTCATGAAGAAGCAAGCACTGTGCCGTTACTTCGTTCTTTCAGAAGCAGTTAAGTGAATTCGAGCTTGAACCTGGTGGACGCCAATGTGTATAGCCGTCTCCACATCAGGCGGTTTATGGTGACGACCATCGCGCTGATCACCACCGTCGCTCCCAGCAATACCGGGAAATTTCTCGCGTCAGTCGCGCGGCTAGTCACCGGTCCCAGCCCGGTTACGCGGCAAACGAAGTAGGGACTGGAGCCAGGTCCGATCTGACGCAGCGGCGGAGAGAGCGTTCGCGGCAGGTTTGGGGAGAGGCTTGCCCAGGATTGATTCGACAAGTGCGCGTGAAGCCTTCGAGCTGGCGATGACCTGTGCTCCCTCCCGATGCCAGCGCGAGATCAGCGCCCGCGCCGGTTCATCGACATCAGTCACAAATGTCATGTCGATAATCAGTCCGCGATCGCCGATCACCGAAGAAGCAGTGCGCCAGTCTTGTTCGAGTCGTCGAGCGCCTTCCTGGTTCAAATTTCCCGCCAGTTCAAACCGGAAGGCGGTTGGCCCATCGTGCATGTAATATTGCAGTGCCTGCGTTTTCATAGAAGTCTCGGAGGTGTAAAGCACGTGAACGGCCAACAGTAATCGGCGGGAAAGCCCAGAAAAGTCTACAAAACGTTGATGTTTTTCGATATCGGTGGGTGTTCTATACTCCTCGTCTGCCGAACAGTTGCCGAATCATCGGCAGTGAATCGATCCTTGTCGCGAGGTTTCGTTCACCGCTTGGCATAGTTGGACGATGCTCAGAAGTTCGCGTAACCGGATCCGCACTGGCGCAAACTCGACCCGGGGGGAAGGGTCGCCCATCCAACCTCAACCCATCTTGACTACTCGATTACAAACTACGCTGAATCCCGAAAGGGAGGTCGAACATCTAAAGGCCACGTAGAGGACTCTAAAATGGTAAGCGTGGTCAGCACCAGACTCGAAGAGCCGACAGACCAATCGGTCGGCACGCGTTATGAATCGCTGATCAGGGTTGCCGACTCGATCCGGGCTCAACATGAGCCGCAGGCGCTGTTCCGCGTCCTCGTCGACGAATTGCGCCCGGTGATTCCCTTTGACGCCATCGCGCAGTACGACGATTCCTTGAACAAGGTGAACTGGCATCTTTGCGAGGGCTACCAAAGACTCACCCCGGCAACTTCCGACATCCCGATCGAGGAGACACTACCGTGGTGGGTATTCGAAAACCAACAGCCGGCAGTCATAGCCGATGTTCGGCGAGAGACACGTTTTTCATATAGCGTGGAACAGCTCCGAAAGATTGGTCTGCGATCGGCGTGCGCGTTTCCGCTCAGTACGGCACATCGCCGGCTGGGTAGTCTGGTCCTCGCCAGCCAAAGAGTCGATGCGTACTCAGAGGAAGATGTCCGGTTCCTATCGCTGGTCGCAGGCCAGATCGCCTTGGCGATGGACGATGCCGTCAATTTTCAGGCATCGCGGCGCGCCCAGGAGCGCTTGGAACTTCTGTTGGACCTGACGAACCGTGTGGTCTCGACTCTAAACCTTCGGGAACTCCTTCGGGTGATCGCAGCGGATCTCCGCCGCGTGATGCAGTGCGATGGCGTTGGCATGCAGTTACCGGATCCGGAGGACGGAAAACTGCGGATTTACGCGCTCGACTTTCCGGGAAGCAACAACGTGATTCACGAAGGGTTTGAGCCACCTGACGCTGATTCGACGGAGGCGCAGGTTTTTCGAACGGGAGAGCCCACGCTGGTCGGGGCCCGGGAACTGGCGAACAATCCAATTGCCAGAGAGCTGGGAATCCAATCTGTTTGTGATCTGCCGCTCACCAGCCGGAACGGCGTACTTGGCTTGTTGTGTGTAGGTAGCTACCGGGAGAACGCGTTTACACAGGACGACGTCACTTTCCTCACTCAGTTCGCCAGGCAGGTAGCGATCGCGGTGGACAATGCAGTTGCGTACGGTCAGATCTCCGACTTGAAAGATCAGCTCGCGCGACAGAACCTTTACCTTGAAAATGAAATCCGCAGCGAACTGAATTTTGAGGAGGTAGTGGGAAAGAGCGAGGCGCTGCGCCGCGTCCTGACGCTGGTGGAAACGGTGGCGCCCACCGATTCCACGGTGTTGATCTATGGCGAAACGGGGACCGGGAAAGAATTGATCGCGCGCGCGGTGCACAATCTGAGTTCCCGCGGTTCGAAAGCTTTCGTGAAGCTGAACTGCGCCGCCATCCCCACCGGGTTGCTGGAAAGCGAGTTGTTCGGGCATGAAAGAGGGGCGTTCACCGGCGCCATCGCGCAACGTGTCGGACGGTTTGAGCTGGCGCATCACGGAACCGTCTTTCTGGACGAAATCGGCGAGATTCCGCTCGAATTGCAGCCCAAGCTTCTCCGCGTCCTGCAGGAGCGCGAGTTCGAACGGCTAGGGAGCACGCGCACGCTTCGCACAGACGCGCGGCTGATCGCCGCCACGAACCGGGACTTGGAAGCGATGGTCAACGAGCAGAAGTTTCGCCCGGATCTTTTCTATCGCCTGAACGTTTTTCCGGTCCGCGTTCCGGCGCTGCGCGAGCGTCCCGACGACATTCCGTTGCTGGTCCGTCACTTCGTGCAGCACTTCAGCCGTCGCATGAAAAAGAGTATCGACACGATCCCTTCGGAGACCATAAGCACGCTGGTGCGGTATCACTGGCCCGGCAACATACGGGAGCTGCAAAACGTAATCGAGCGGGCGGTCATCCTCTCTACCGGACCGGTTCTCAAAGTTGCGACAGACGAACTGCACCCTCGTACCGACGCGCCGCCAGTGAGCAATCATGGCAATGGAAATTTGCAGGCTGTTCTCGACGACGCGGAACGGCAGGGAATCCTGGCTACGCTCGAGAAAACCAACTGGAAAGTTGCCGGCCCCAACGGCGCGGCGGCCCTCCTTGGAATGCATCGGTCCACGTTGCAGTCTCGCATGCAGAAGCTCGGCATCCGCGTTTCACGCTCCCGCTCGTAGGCGCACAGGCTGCGAAGATTACTACCGAAAAATCGGTAACTTCTCAATTATCCGTCAGCAACTCTTCGGCACTCCACAGTATTAGCATTCTCTGGCAAAGTTCAACCCTTTAGTAAATCAGCACTTTCAGAAATCCTGGCAGACTTCGCAGGCTGGCTGGTCGAATGCACCTACCAGTGCGCGAGGGAAGCCGATGCTCAAGATCACAAAATGCTCAACAGCTAACGAAGACAGGTGGATCTTGTGTGGGCAACTCACCGGCCCGTGGTTAGCGGAGCTTCGTTCGAACTGGGATCAGGTGCGCGACCGGTCTCGCGGCCGCAGGTATGTGATCGATTTGAGTGACGTGACTCTCATTGATGAGAGTGCAGAGAGATTGCTTGGTGAACTCAAAGACGAGGGTGCCGAGTTTGTCGCGAAGGGCGTTTATACGAAGCACCTTCTAGAAAACCTTAGGAGCGCTGAGCGGCAGCCGTTGCGGACAGACGGGCGCATGGGGCGCCGAAAGTCCGAGGCCAGCTAATCCACTGTCATTTTACACAGAGCAATCGTAATCAGAGGAGAAGAACAAGCAGAATGGAAACCCTATCGAAAAACCGCATGGCCATCTTGGCGGCAGCGGCATTGAGTATCGCGTGGTTGACCGCGGCAGCTTGCACTACCAGGACCTCGGCGGAAACCAAACAGTCTCCGCCGGAGGTGCAGGTATCGGCGGTCGAGCAGCGCGACGTTCCCATCTATCACGAGTGGATCGGCACGCTGGACGGCATGGTCAACGCGGCCATCCGGGCGCAAGTGACAGGATATCTGCTCACGCAGAATTACTCGGAAGGCTCATTCGTGAAAAAAGGGCAATTATTGTTCGAAATCGATCCCCGGCCGTTTCAAGCTGCGCTCGATCAGGCGCAGGGACAGCTCTCCATGGCAAGAGGACAGCTCGCTCAGGCCAAGGCGCAGTTGGTGCAGGCACAAGCCCAACTCGCGCAATCGGTGGCAAATCAGGGAAGAACACAACTGGACGTCGACAAATACATCCCGCTTGCCAAACAACAGGCGATCACGCAGCAGGAAATGGACAACGCCGTGCAGAATAACATCGCCTTCATAGCTCAGATCGAAGCCTCGAAAGCTGGTGTCGAGACAGCCAAGGCACAGATTGAGGCGGCCAAAGCGGCGGTGGAATCGGCTCAGGCCGGGGTGGAAGCGGCCCAAGTGAATATCGGTTTCACGCACTTGGTCTCGCCCATCGACGGGATCGTCGGGCAAGCTCAGGTGCAGGTGGGGAATCTGGTCAACCCCACCAGTGGAGTGATTACCACGGTTTCGACACTCGATCCGATCAAGGCGAACTTCACGGTCGGCGAACAGGAATACCTGACCTTGACACGCGGCGGCGGAAACGATCTGGCGAAGTTGCAGCTCGATCTGATCCTGGCCGACGGAAGCACCTATCCGAATAAAGGCAAATTCTCCTTCGCGGATCGCCAGGTGAATCAGAGTACCGGAGCAATTCAGTTGACGGGGCTCTTTCCGAATCCCGGCAACCGGCTCCGCCCGGGGCAATACGGCAGGGTCCGGGCAGCGGTGGGGACCAGCGCGGCCGCGCTGCTTATTCCGCAGCGCGCAGTGACGGAACTGCAAGGCGGCTATCAGGTCTCGGTCGTCGACAGCGCCAACACGGTCGCCGTTCGGACCGTCAAAGTGGGCGGGCAGATCGGCTCGATGTGGATCGTCACGGAAGGATTAAAACCGGGCGAACGCGTAGTGGCCGAGGGTGCCCAGAAAGCTCGTCCCGGCATGCAAGTCAGCCCGAAGCCGTTCGTGGAGGGAAACTGACATGTCTAAATTCTTCATCAACCGGCCGATCGTGGCTATGGTCATCTCGATTCTGACGGTGATTGTGGGAGCCGTCACGGTGTCCAGCCTGCCGATAGCGCAATTTCCGAATATCGTGCCGCCCGAGATTCAACTCCAAGCCACGTTTGTCGGCGCGGACGCGAAGGCACTAGAGCAATCCGTCGCGACGCCCATCGAACAGCAAATCAATGGCGTGGACAACATGAATTACATGTATTCCTTAAACGCCACAGGGAACTCGCAGACCACGATAGTGGTAGATTTCGATGTCAAAACCGACCCGAATACCGATCTGATTCTCACCCAGTCACGCGAGCTCCTGGCGAACGGCCAGCTTCCGCCGGACGTGAACAGTTTCGGGGTCACTGTCAAAAAGTCACCAACTGCTCCTCTCATGTTGGTCTCCTTGTTTTCGCCACGCGGCACTCGCGATGCGCAATTCATGGCCAACTACGCCTATATCAGCCTGAACGATCCCATCGCGCGCTTATACGGTGTGGGCCAGACGACGGTTTTCGGCGCGGGCCAGTATGCCATGAGAATGTGGGTCAAGCCCGACCAGTTGGCGAAGCTGGGCATTACGGTGACGGATATCGCGAATGCGGTCCAGGCGCAGAACACCGTGAACCCTGCGGGTCAGGTTGGCGGCTCGCCCGCCCCGAATAACCAGCAATTCACCTATTCTGTTCTTGCTCAAGGCCGCTTGACTTCGCCGGAGGAATTCGGAAACGTCATTGTCCGCGAGACGCCAAATGGCGGAATCGTCCGCGTGAAGGACGTCGCGCGCATCGAGTTGGGCGCTAACGACTACAGCATTGTCAGCCGCTTGAATGGCAAAAACGCCGCGATCGTTGCCGTCTACCAGTTGCCCGGCTCTAATGCGGTCCAAACGGCCGCAGGCGTTCGGAAGCTGATGGCTGAGATGAAGCAGCGCCTGCCCGACGACATGGATTACGCCATATCGCTTGACCAGACCGGCGCGGTTACGGAAGGCATGAGGGAAATCGTCATCACGCTGTTGATCGCGGTCGTGCTGGTGATCCTGGTGGTCTACCTGTTCCTGCAGGACTGGCGCGCGACGCTGATCCCATTGCTCGCGGTGCCGGTCTCGCTGGTGGGCACATTTGTTTTCTTCCCCCTGTTCGGCTTTTCCATCAATACGCTTTCGATGTTCGGGCTGGTGCTGGCCATCGGCCTGGTAGTGGACGATGCCATTGTCGTGGTGGAGGGTGTGCAACGCCACATCGAAGAGGGTCTTGCTCCGAAAGATGCCGCTCGAAAAGCAATGGAAGAGCTCTCAGGACCGGTCATCGGTATCGCTTTGGTTCTCTCGTCGGTGTTCGTGCCAACTGCCTTCATTCCTGGCATCACTGGGCGACTCTATCAACAATTTGCCGTGACCATCGCGATCTCGGTGGTCCTCTCGGCCTTTAACGCCCTTACGCTGAGCCCCGCCCTTGCCGGGCTGCTGCTGCGGCCGAAGAAAGAAAGCCGCGGGCTGCTCCGCAGGTTCTTCGACTGGTTCAATGCCATGTTCGAGCGCACCACCCACGGTTATGTCCGACTATCCGGCGTGCTGATTCGGAAAAGCGCCCTGGCGCTGGTGGCATTGGCGGTGTTCGGCGTTGCCGGACTGTTCTTTGGCAGCCGCGTGCCATCCAGCTTCCTCCCCGATGAGGACCAGGGCTACGTCTTCGTCAACATGCAGCTCCCGAATTCGGCTTCGCTGGAGCGGACGTCGGCAGCATCGAGACAGGTCGAGCAGATCCTCGCCGACACACCCGGCGTCCAGTACACCACCAGCGTGGTCGGCTTCAGTTTGCTGAGCTTTGTCCGAACTACTTATAACGCCTTCTATTTCGTCACTCTGAAGCCCTGGGGCGACCGCACAAACCGGGCGGACCAATATCAGGAAATCAAGGCGCGCTTGAACCAGCAACTTAGCGCGTTACCTCAGGGAACTGTCTTCAGTTTTTCACCGCCGGCGATCCCTGGAGTGGGCACTTCCGGCGGATTTACGTTCGTGCTGGAAGATCGCGCCGGGCGGGATGTCCAGTTCCTGGCCGGCAACCTGGACAAGTTCCTGGCGGCCGCCCGCAAGCGTCCCGAAATTGGCGGCATCAGCAGCACGTTCTTGCCCAGCGTGCCGCAGAAGTTCGTGGATGTCGATCGGGAAAAAGTGCTGAAGCAAGGTGTGCCAATCAGCGATGTTTACAAGACCATTCAGGCTTTCATGGGCGGACTGTTCATCAACTACTTCAACGATTTCGGCCGTACCTGGCAGGTGTACGTGGAGGCGGAAGCGCCGTACCGGTCGAATCTGGAGAACGTGGGACAGTTCTATGTGCGCAACGGCAGCGGGGAGATGGCGCCGCTTGCCGCGCTGACCACGTTCGAGTCGCGTGACGGGCCCGAGTTCACCATGCGCTACAACGAGTACCGCTCGGCGCAAATCAACGGCAGCGCCGCACCCGGGTACAGCTCAGACCAGGCCACGGCGGCACTCGAAGACGTCTTCAAGCAAACCATGCCAGTCGAAATGGGCTTTGACTACATGGGTATGTCCTATCAGGAGCAAAAGGCACGGCAGGGGATCTCGCCTTCGGTCATCTTCGGCTTCTCACTATTATTCGTGTTCCTGATTCTGGCGGCGCTCTACGAGAGCTGGTCGCTGCCGTTCAGCGTGCTGCTGAGCACGCCAATCGCGGTGTTCGGCGCGTTTGGAGTGCTGTGGCTGCGCCGCGTTGCGCTGGCAGCCTTCCTGCCTGCTTACATGGTCCAGTTGGAGAACGATGTCTATTCACAGATCGGTTTGGTGATGCTGATCGGTCTCGCCGCCAAGAACGCGATTCTGATCGTCGAGTTCGCAAAGGAAAAGTATGAGCATGGGATGTCGCTGGTCGACGCCGCGCTCGAAGGCGCCAGATTGCGGCTGCGTCCGATCCTGATGACGTCGTTTGCATTCATTCTCGGTTGCGTCCCGCTGTGGACCGCCTCCGGAGCCGGCTCGGTGGCGCGGCAGATCATGGGCACCACGGTGATCGGCGGCATGCTGGCAGCCAGCGTACTCGGCATCTTCTTTATACCGGCGTGTTTCTATCTGGTGGAGAAGGTTGCCGGCGCGGCGCGGGCGCAGGGGCATGCTCCCGAGCCGCTTCCATCACCTGCGCAGGGAGATTGAAATGATATACCGAGGGACGATTGTTTTGATTGCTGCCGCCTGGCTGACGGGTTGCGCCGTTGGACCGAACTACCAGCGCCCGCTGGTGAAGACGCCCGAGAACTTCCGCGCGCCCGATCCGCTGCCCCCGCCGCAGCCAACGTCGCTGGCGGATCTAAAGTGGTGGGATGTGTTCAAGGACGAAAAACTCCAGGAGCTGATTCGCGCCGCGCTCGACGCGAACTACGATCTTCGCGACGCGGTGGTTCGTGTCGAAGCGGCGAGAGCGAGTCTGGGGTCTACGCGCTCAAACCAATTCCCGCAGATCGGCGCGAGCGGGGATATCCAATTCACTCGGATTTCGCGCGGCGGCCAGACACCCTTGCCAGCCTCGCTCGTGCCTTCGCAGAACCGGAATTTTGGCGAAGCGGCGTTGAATCTTCTTTCGTTCGAAGTAGACATCTGGGGACGGCTTCGGCGCGCCACGGAGGCGGCCCGCGCCAACATGTTGAGCGCCGAAGAGAACCGCAAGGCTGTGGTGGTCACCCTGGTGAGCGATGTCGCCACCGCTTACCTCCACTTGCGCGAGCTGGATTACGAGCTGGAGATTTCGACGGCCACGCTCGCCACGCGGCGGGACTCGCTGAGCCTCACCACCGACCGTCAGACCGGGGGCGTTGCCACGCTGCTCGATCTGCGCCAGGCCGAGCAGCTGGTGGATACAGCGGAGCAGACCATCCCGCAGATTCAACAACAGATCGAGCAGACCGAGAATCAAATCACTTTGCTGCTGGGGCAGAGCCCTGGCGGAATCGTCCGGGGCCAGGATTTCATGCAGCAGGAACTGCCGCCTGAAGTACCCGCCGGATTGCCGTCCGCGTTGCTCGAACGAAGGCCGGACATCTTGGCCGCGGAGCAGAACCTGGTGGCTGCCAACGCGAACATCGGCGTCGCGAAGGCCGCGTATTTTCCGCAGATCAGCCTCAGTGGATTGTTGGGCGGGCAAAGCAGCCAATTGTCTACTCTGTTCAATGGACCGCACAGCGCGTGGAGCTTTGTGCCGCAGGTTTCGCAACCGATATTTACCGCGGGCCGGTTGAAATCCGGTGTGAAATTCGCCCAGGCGCAGCGTGACAGCGCGCTCATCCAGTATGAAAAAACCATTCAAACGGCGTTCACCGACGTTTCGAACGCGCTGATCGCTCATCAACGGGTGCGCGAAAGCCGCGTTAAGCAGGAGGCGTTGGTGGCAACGTTGCAGGATCGGACGCGTCTGGCCTATGTCCGCTATCGAGGTGGTGTCGATACGCAGCTCAATGCGCTGGATGCCGACCGGGACCTATTCCAGGCGCGGCTGAGTCTCGCGGAGATTCGTCTCAACGAGTTGCTGAGCGTGGTCCAGCTTTACAAAGCGCTTGGCGGAGGTTGGAGTTAAGTGCCGACAGACAAGCAACCGCAGGCTTTAATGGCACGAAGCGAGTGGTTTCTTCGAAAGCATTGATGCGTTACTACATACACAACGGACCGGCGGCGTTTCGCTTGGGTTCCCCGCATTTCCTAACGCCTTGGACATCCAAGTTCCAGAAGACGGTGGACGCTGCGACATCGAGGATGCCGCGCGGCGAGTGGCGTGCACTATACAAGACCTTGAAGGGAAAAATGAAAAAGCTTCTCGGACTCACGCAACGTGAAGACAGGAGCGAGGGCTCGGGCATAGCGAGAATGGAACGTTCCCAGCGCCTCGCCGGTCCGGAGCAGCGCTCTGAGGTGCTCCAGATCGCGGCAACTCAGTTCGCCAAGACAGGACTGCGTGGCACCACGACACTGATGCTGGCGAGGGCTGCTGGAATCTCAGAACGCGCACTTTACGTCCACTTCGGAAGCAAGGAAGCTTTGTTCCGGAAGTCCGTTGAAGACAACATCGAGACGCGCCTTCAGTTGCTGGAGGGGCGCACGGCATCGGGTGTATACGAGAGCGAAACGGCTGCTATTCAGCACATCGCGAAAGCGACCGTGACGGTCTGTGTAGCCGGCGCTGGGAATTCGATCTTGACGAACTGGGCTCTTTTGGAAGATCCCGACTATGCGGCCGACCTGTACCGCAACGAGATGGGAGCGGTCGAGATTGTATGGGACCGGGCACTTGCGGAACGCTTCCCGGATTCACGCTCGCGCCGGATTCTCTCCGTTCACCTGGTGCCCTATGCGGTTAGCGCCTGTCTCGCATATGGCTTGTGGCTCGCTACACTTCGCCACGACGCGGAGAGCGCTGCGGCCCTTGCCGAGGGGTTCGCGGCGGGGATAGCGCAGGCCGCTTCGGCCCTGCTATCGGAACAAAGCTAAAGGAATGTGCTGCGCCGACGCGGAGTAACGTGTTAGGCATCTGCGGGGTTTCTTATTTGGAATGATCCGCTAGCATTCGTCGATGGATGAGTATATACTCATCAATAAGGGGCGAATTGGCGAAGCCGAAGAGCGAAGATAAACGCAATGCGATCCTTTCAGCTGCGATCCAGGTTTTCGCGGAGCGTGGACTGGGTGCTCCGACTGCAGCCATTACAAGCGTGGCCGGGATTGCGGAAGGCTCGCTGTTTACCTACTTCAAGACGAAGGATGAGCTGATCAACGCGTTGTATCGCGAGCTCAAGCTGGAACTGGCGGATGCCATGATGTCCGGTTTCCCAAGAAAACAGAGCGTGCGGCATCGATTGGAGCACGTCTGGAATGGCTACGTGCGATGGGGCATCGCTAACCCGGACCAGCAAAGGGTTCTCAAGCAGATTCAGGTCTGGGGCGGGCTGACAGAGGAGTCGAAGCAGGCGGGATCCGCACCGTTCACTGAAATGCAGAGGATGACGGAGGATGCGGTCACACAACGGATCTATAAGGAAATACCGGAGACCTTGATCGGAGCGACGCTGGTCGCCCTCGCAGGGATGACAATGGATTTTATGGCGCGGGAGCCGGAAAAGGCGGAGATGTACCAGACCGCCGGGTTTGAAATGCTCTGGGCGGCAGTCACTCGCCGCTAGGCTTTTTTTGTGAATCTTTCATGAGTGCGTAATCATTCATAGTAATAGTGGAGACAAACTGTTTCGTGGAAAGGAAGTCCAACATGACGAAGTGGACGCTGGCTGACATTCCATCACTGCGCGGCACACTGGCATTGGTCACCGGAGCGAATAGCGGCATCGGCTGGCATACCGCGCTCGAACTGGCGCGGGCCGGAAGCGAGGTTATTCTGGCGTCCCGAACAGAGGCGAAAGGCCGCGATGCCGTGGACCGAATCCGACGTCGGCTTCCGCAGGCGAGCGTGCGAGCGGAGGTGCTCGACCTGGCGAGCTTACGGTCCGTGCAGAGCTTCGCGGCGAGAATCGGCGGGGAAGCGAAGCTGGATCTTTTGATTAACAACGCCGGCGTGATGTCGGTGCCGAAGCGGCAGGTGACGGAGGACGGATTCGAACTCCAGTTTGGGACGAACTTTCTGGGGCCTTTCGCGCTCACGCTGGCATTGCTGCCGGCGCTGACGCGGGCGCAGTCGCCAAGAGTAACCACCGTTTCAAGCGGCGCGGCAAGAATGGGCCTGAAGAAAATCAACTTCGCCGATCTGCAATGGGAACGATCCTACGGACCCGGGACCGCATATTGCCAATCGAAGCTGGCGGACTTGATGTTCGCGCTTGAGCTGGGACGGCGCAGCGCATCCGCGGGCATCCCGCTGGTGAGCAACGCGGCTCACCCGGGATACGCACGAACGAATCTGCAGACCAGCCGCCCGGGGCGGGAGAAGTATCGGGTCGAGAAGATCATGGAAGCGTTCCTGTCTCATGACGCTCAGCACGGAGCGATGCCGACGTTGCGCGCCGCCACAGCAAGAGACGCGGTTTCCGGGAGCTACTTTGCGCCGGACCGCATGTTCCAGTTGAAGGGTGACCCGGTTGCTGTGCCCATTCCGAAGCCGGCACAGAGCGAAGCGGCGGCGCGGCAGCTGTGGGAGAGCGCGGAGACTCTGACTGGCGCCGCATGGTGTGTCGTCGAACCCCCGGTGCGGTTGCCGGGCGATGACGTGCGCGAGGGACCTGGATCATTCATTCGAAAATAACTAAGAAGGAGATTCATATGAAATACCGACTTTTGGGCAACAGCGGACTTCGAGTTTCGGAGGCAGCGCTCGGCACCATGACCTTCGGCGATGACTGGGGTTGGGGCACGGCCAAGGACGAATCGAGGAAAGTATACGATGCCTTCCGCGAGGCTGGGGGCAATTTCATCGACACTGCCAACTTCTACACGAGCGGGACCAGCGAATCGTTTCTCGGCGAGTTTTTGGAGGGTCATCGCCAGAGCGTGGTTCTGGCCACGAAATACACCCTGTCTGCTCCGGGCACCGATCCGAACGCGGCCGGCAACCAGCGCAAGAATATGATGCAGGCGGTGGAAGCGAGTCTCAAACGACTGAAGACCGACTACATCGACCTTTATTGGGTCCACATGTGGGATCAAATCACGCCCGTCGAAGAAGTCATGCGAGGACTCGACGATCTGGTTCGGGCGGGCAAGGTGCTCTACACGGGCATCTCCGATGCTCCCGCATGGTGGATCGCGCAGGCGAATACACTGGCCCACCTACGTGGGTGGTCTCCCTTCGTCGGGTTGCAGATTGAATACAGCCTGATCGAGCGAACCGTCGAGCGCGAGCTGATCCCGATGGCCAAGGCGTTGAACGTCGGAGTGACTGCGTGGTCGCCGTTGGCGGGCGGCGTACTGACCGGCAAGTATCACGGCCATGGGTCGCCTGAGCAGGCGCGCATGAACAACGACATGATGAAGGGCTTCATGCCGGAGCGACAGCGCGCCGAACGCATCGTCGCCGCCGTCAAGAGTGTTTCAAATGAGACTGGTCGCAGTTTGGCGCAGGTGGCGCTGGCCTGGCTTCGCTATCGGCCCGTGCCGGTCATCCCGATCATCGGCGCTCGGAAGCTGTCGCAGTTGCAGGACAACCTCGCGAGCTTCGAACTGACGCTTTCAGCAGATCAATTGAAGACGCTGGACGAGGCAAGCGTGATTGAAGTTGGGTTCCCCTACGAAATGTACGCAAAGGAAATGCCGCGAGCAGTTTGCTACGGCGGTCTGCGAGACCAAATCCTCGCGTAGGCACATTTGCATTTCGTCCGAGCATGAATGAATGAAGAAAGGATCCGAAAATGACACAGAAGACTTGGTTGATTACGGGAAGCGGAAACGGATTGGGGCGCAACATCGCCGAGGCGGCGCTGAAGGCAGGTGACAACGTCGTGGCTGGAGCGCGTCGCACGGAAGAACTGGCGTCGCTGGTGGCGCAGTACGGTGAGCGGGTGAAGCCCGTTACTTTAGAAGTGCGCGATGAGGCCGCGGCAAAAAGAGCAGTGCAGTCAGCGGTAGACACCTTCGGGCGGCTCGACGTGTTGGTCAATAATGCCGGCTATGGGCAGTTTGCGCCGTTCGAGCAGATGAGCGCAGAAGACTTCCAGGCTGTGGTGGACACCTGCTTCTACGGCGTGGTTTACACGACGCGCGCCGCTATACCGGTAATGCGCAAGCAGAAGAGCGGTCACATCTTTCAGGTGTCATCGGTCGGTGGCCGCATAGCGATCGCCGGCAACACGCCGTATCACGCGGCCAAGTGGGCCGTGGGCGGTTTCAGCGATGCACTGGCGATGGAGGTCGCGCCGTTCGGGGTCAAGGTCTGCACGCTGGAGCCGGGCGGTATTCGGACGAATTGGGCAAGGCGGGCTGGACAGAATGCGCCGGATCTGCTGCCGGAGTACGAGGCCTCGGTCGGTTCGATACTCAAGCTGCTGCGAAGCCTCGAAGGAAGTACCGAAGGCGATCCGCGGAAGATCGCGGATGTGATTGTGCAACTGGCGAATAGCGATGAGGTGCCGCTAAGGTTGATCCTCGGTGTGGATGCAGAGAGGCGTGTGCACCAGGCGGAAGCTGCGCGCGCAAGCGAGGCCGAGAAATGGCGGCATCTCACTTTGTCAACAGTATTCGAGGACGCGGAAATCCATTCCTGAGCTGCTGAATTACTAACAACGAAAACTCAGGGCTTTGCCACCGGACGATTGCTTGACACTCGTGCGATCAAATCGTCGAGTCTGGAGAGGAACACCTTCAGGATTGACGACGCGTTCGCTTTGTTGTACCCGACGACCAGATCGATCGTCGGCACATCCCCGCTCAGAGGACGGCTGATGACCGACCACGGGAGAAAAGGTTGTACATATGCGGGCAACAAAGCGACGCTCCGCGTTGAGGCGATCAGGGACATCGCCATGGCAAGATTATCGGCTTCAAGCGCGGGCTTGGTGTCGATTCCACATCGCTTGAGGTAGTCATCAATAACGGCCCGTAGCACAGGAGCAGCCGACACGTTGAGGAGTCTCTCGCCCGCGATTTGCTTCGGATCGATGACTTTTCGAGAGGCAAGGCGGTGATCGCTCGGAAGGATGACGACGAGCGGTTCCTTGGTGACAACCCTGTAGATCAGATCTGCCGCCTTCATCTCGGCCCTCAGAAAAGCGACATCGAGCTTGCCTCTCATCAAATCCTCCCCAAGATCGTGAGAAGAAGACTGGCTTGAGACAGTGACATCGATCTTAGGCAACTCGTCTCGAAGAACGCGCATCACCTCAGGCAGCCAGTCGATCTCCTGGCCGGTCAAGAATCCAACAGCAAAAGTTGGTTTATTGGGTTTGGCCGCCCGACGCGCCGCTTCACTGGCTGCATCGACCTGAATCAGCGCCAGCCGCGCATGATCGAGGAAGGCCTTCCCTGCCGCCGTAAGTTCAATGCCGCGGGCGTTGCGAGTCAAAAGCCGGGCGCCCACGTCGTTTTCCAAATCGCGGATTTGACGACTGAGGGACGGTTGCGCCGTGTGAAGTAATTTTTCGGCAGCCACGGTAAGGCTTCCTGCCTCCGCAACCGCAACGAAATAACGAAGATGGCGGAGTTCCATTTAACGGCCCATACCTGTCAGGTATGGTCATCAGCATACAAAGTATTTGTGAACGGGGCAATCGCGTCGTAAATTCGGGGTATGAAGTGATTTCTTCAAATGACGGCGGCGGGGATCCCATGCGAGTCGGGTATGCCCGACGCGCCACGCGTAGGTCGGCAAAGGGAAGGACGGACACATCATGGTAAATCTCTCAGGCAAAACCGCTCTTGTAACTGGAGCTTCCCGCGGCATTGGCCGCGCCAGCGCTTTGGCACTTGCCGAGGGAGGCGCACAGGTTCTGGTTCACTATGGCCGCGGCAAAGCAGAAGCGGAATCTGTCGTTGCCGAGATTCACAATGGGGGCGGCCGGGCTGAGGCGGTAGCGTCGGATCTTGCTGCTCCAGACGGGGCTCATATCCTGGCCAGGCAGGTTCGCGATATCGTTGGCGACCGGCTGGACATTCTGGTTGCAAACGCAGGCGTGGCTAAGTCGGCGAACATCGAAGATACGACGGTTGAGGATTTCGACCGCCTCTTCGCGGTGAATGTCCGCTCGCCTTTTTTTGTCATCCAGCAGACGCTTCCGATTCTGGGAAACGGCAGTAGCATTATCTTCATTTCGTCGCTCGGCGCACGCGCGGTAGTCGGCGCGCTGGCGGCTTATGCGGCGACCAAGGGAGCGATCGACACGCTGGTCAAACACTTTGCCGCAGCGCTTGGCCCACGCGGAATTCGGGTCAATGCCGTAGCCCCCGGCATCGTGGACACCGACATGTCGAACTTCGCGAAGACCGACGCCGGTCAGAAATACGCGTTGAACATGCAAGCTCTCCAACGTCTGGCGCGACCCGAGGACATTGGTCCTGTCGTCGCTTTCCTTGCATCCGACGACGCCCGCTGGATCACCGGCGACACGGTTCGCGTGGACGGTGGTTCAAAGCTTTGAAGGGGCCGACAAGACATGATCCGCAGTGTTCGCATACATGACTGCGGAGGACCGGAGGCGCTCCGAATCGAAGGCGTCGAGGTCGAAGAACCCGGTGAGGGCGAAGTACGCATGCGTATTCACGCCATTGGCATCAATCGAACCGAAATCACGCTGCGCTCGGGCCGTTTGCCCATGAAACCCCCAGTTCCCACGAAGATCGGATTTGAAGCCGCAGTATCGTGGGTCGGCGCGGATATTGTCAGGATCGAGAATGGCCGCCTGGCCGAACACTGGGACGTCTTGCAGGACGAGGCGACGAAGGCTGAATCGAAGAGCGGTCTGCCGATGTTTGGCGACCGTTTCACGGCCTGACTGAATCCTTCGTCCACCTCAAATCATCCATCTCAAAGCGGATACTTTATGAAACTTACCGAAAATACGATCTTCATCACTGGCGGTGGGTCTGGCATCGGCCGCGGCCTTGCAGAGGCACTGCACAAGCTGGGTAACAAAGTCATCATCTCAGGCCGCCGAAGGAGCAACCTGGATGCGACTACGCGAGCCAATCCGGGGATGCAATCCGTGGAACTGGACATTGCGGATCCAGCGAGCATCGCGGCGGTTGCGAAAAAGCTGATTGCCGACTATCCAGCGCTCAATGTGCTCATTAACAATGCCGGGGTCATGCAGATCGACGATGCCGCAGGGAAGATAGACGATCTCCTCCTGACATCGACCATCACGACGAACTTGCTGGGGCCGATCCGCCTGAGTTCGGCCTTAATCGAGCACCTGAAGAAGCAGGCGAACGCGGCGGTCGTCTATAACACCTCCGCGCTGGCATTCGTTCCCCTGGCTTTGACGGCGGTGTACTCGTCCACGAAGGCGGCACTGCATTCCTACGTTCTTTCGCAGCGTTATAGACTCAAGGGCACTTCGGTCAGAGTTTTAGAAATCGCTCCGCCGTGGGTGCAAACCGACCTTCTGAATAGCAGCGAGGAACCTCGGGCCATGCCGCTGAAGGAGTTCATCGAACAGACGATGAGGGTACTTGGCACAGACGCAGAAGAGATCCTGGTCGAACAGGCGAAGCCTTTCCGAAACAATCCTGGACCAAATGAGAGCGGACTCGTGACGCAGTTTAACGACATGATGATCGGCGCGAAGCCGCAGTGATTTTCGCGGAGCAGAGAAATGCGAAATCGTCATCGTGGTGAGGAGCCTCCCAGCGTCCCTTGGTGTCGAGTCGCCCATCAAGTGGGTGCATTACTTCGGGGCGCCCAGCATGACCTGGAACGGACCCTCGCCATGTAGCTGAATCACGGAAGGGCCCTGCGCGGCACTACCTCCAAAGTGAGCATGACCTGGGGGGACGTAGATGTAATCGCCGGGTGCATAGTTTCTGAGCGCGTTCCCGTTCGCGGTGCTGCCCATGGCGAGCTGGAATGTTCCCGAAACCACCGTCAGATTCTCAGCGCGGGGATGCCAGTGAACGGGGAATCTGTAGCCGGCGGGGAATTGGAGCCGCACGGTATAGTCACCGGTTTTGCCCGGATCGCCGTTGATTATGGCGAGCTGCATTCCGGGATCAAAACCAACCGGCATGAAGTCGCTCCAGGCGAGACTGCTGTTGGCCACTATGTGAACGTCGAGCGGATACATGGGCGCGGGGATGATGCGCAGATCGCTAAGCCTGGTGAGCTGCCGCCTAAAGCTCTGGTGCGTGTCGATGCACTCCGCGAAGCCTGCCTGACGAATCTTGATGGTGCTCTGGATGGTCTCTTCACGGAAGTTGAGCATCCAGTCCACGAACGCCCAGTTTGCAATCTGGTTGTAGGGCGTGACATGCAGGCCATAGCGGGCAACCATTGACTCCCACAACGGAGCCTTCTCACTCATCTCGGAAACAGTAGACATCGCAAGCGGCTCGGCGATTGGGAGGCCGTAGAAGGCGGCAAGCTCATTCCACAGTTGCCTCCAGCGATAGACATCTCCGTTCGATATGTTGAAGATTTCATTGCGTGCTTTGTCTTCACCTAGAGCCCACAAGGTCGCGCGGCCGAACAATTCTGCGTCCGTTGTTTCCTGGAGAGTGTTCCATCCCTCCTTGTTGCCAGGAAAGCGTAAGGGCAACCCGAGTTCTCGAGTCATCGCAGCGTAGGTCGCGAGACTGGTAACCAGGTTCATTGGCGAGTTTAGGCTTGGTCCCATGACCATATGGGGACGCAAGACGGTCCAGCTAGCTCCGTTCTTAGCGGCCCAATCAGCGACAATGTCTTCCTGCAGATGGTAGTGGATCGGCGCAATGAGACGTGGATCTGTCTCCTTCGCGGGAGCGTTGAACGATCCAAGATTGAAGCCGTACGACTTGGCGCCGCCAGCAAGCATCACGCGCTGAAGAGGCACATTGCGGGCGGCGAGAGCGTCGAGCGTATTTTTCAACATTCTCGCATTTGGTTCAACCGTTTCAGCCATCGTGGGTTTCTCGACATAGGCAGCGAAGACCAGATCGGTCACCTTATCAAGAGATGAAAAGGCCTTTGTCGTGCCCTCGCGGTCCATGAGATCGACGCTGATGTGAGGGGGTGCGGCCTGGGTCCGATACGTTGGCGGGGGGCGGCGCGCGGCTGTGGTGATCCCCCATTTGGGGTTCTCTGCGACGGCGTCTATGACACCTGTACCAAGGACACCATAGGGTCCAACAAGCAGGATCTGGCGTTCCGTGACGCGTGTTTCAAAAGTAGCGGACATAACAATTCCTTCAAATCGAGTTGATCAGATCAAGTACAGATCCAGTCGGTCAATCCTCATGGAAGCTGCTCTGCTATTTCATCTACCCGCTCGGGATAGAACGCAACGTGCCCCTTAATCTGCACCACAGAAGGAAATGGATCCTCGTATGACCACACCGCATTAAGGGACTTCTTTCCGCCAGCGCGAATGCTGTAGTAGTTGCAATCGCCTTTATAGGGGCAGTACGTGACGTGATCCGTCCGTTCCAATTGGGAAAAATCAACGTCCTCAACGGGAATGTATTGAACGGGCGGATACGCCGCTTCGCGGAGCGTCAGGGCGTTGCGGGTATCCCCCACGAC
>Ga0210400_10000466_pt1 | contig 45392 bp, 43 predicted proteins | sample IncBWH26MmetaG_FD_155456 | JGI IMG/M metagenome (GOLD analysis project Ga0210400, IMG submission 155456) | Forest soil microbial communities from Barre Woods Harvard Forest LTER site, Petersham, Massachusetts, United States - Inc-BW-H-26-M | ecosystem: Environmental > Terrestrial > Soil >... | reverse complement strand
GGACCACCTGGCCATGGAAGTGGTGGATACGGGTCCCGGGATCGCCCAGGCGGATCTGACGCGGATGTTTGAGCCCTTCGAACGCAGCAGCACTCACGCCGGGCTGGGGCTGGGGCTGGCCATCGTGCGGTCGACGGCCGCCTTGCTGGGCCATGAGGTGCAGGTGGAGACCGCGCCGGGCTCTGGCTCCCGCTTTTCGATACTGCTTCCGCGCGCCCTGGACGCCGACGCGGTGGCGTTGGACTGACCCAGGGCGCATGGCCTGCCGGCGGGCGAGGGCGGGCGAGGGCGGGCGAGGGCGGCCAATATTCCTCGGTTTTCCAGGGGTTTCGGACAATATACCGCTTTTTACTGCCTTTAACTCGCTGATCGAGGCCCCTCCCGCCAGCCTCACGTCGACGATGCCGATCGTGGCCGTCCAGACGGTTGGATCTACGAGCATGTACAGCGTTCCCGCAGCCGAAAGGCATCGGGCCCTGCAAGCGGCGCCGGGGATCGACTTGCCGGATCGCTTCGAGCCGGCCGGTCGTGACCGTGCGAGTCAGACGACGCCGGACCGCGACGGCGATCATCCCGGCCTGACCCAGGCGCTCATTTCCCTTCTCAACAATGCCGAGGAGTGTCTCGACAAGGGGAGCCCCGCGGCGAAGTCCTGCATCGACCGGGCGCTGTCGCTCCTCGAGGCGGAACGTCAAAGACGGCGAGCCCCATCGCCGACCATCGCGACGCCGGCCAAGGGCGGACTGTCGCCCTGGCGCGTCCGCCGGATCGAGGAGCACATCGACGAGCATCTCGGCGGCACAATCCTCATTCCGGACCTGACCGCTATCGCGCACCTGAGCGTGCGCCACTTCTCCATGGCGTTCAAACAGAGCTTCGGCCAGCCGCCGCACGCCTACATCGTGCGCCGCCGGATCGAGAAGGCCCAACAGATGATGCTGCTCTCCGACGAGCCGCTGTCGCAGATCGCGCTGGCCTGTGGTCTGGCCGACCAGGCCCACCTGTCCAAGTGGTTCCGGCGCCTAGCGGGCGTCACTCCAAACGCGTGGCGCAAGGAACGCAGGGCGTAGGGAGGGTCATGCGACGCCGTGAAGCCCTGGAGCGCCGAGGTCGCCTCGAGGCCGCCGCCGCGGGAGGGCGCGCGGTTCGCCGCCAGGACTCAATGCATGGAACCTGACCCTCCACCGACCGCCGATCTCTTGGGGCCCGCCGCGGGCCTACGCCAAAGGATCTATCCGGCGATCAAGTTTGCGCCCTTTGTCGAGATCCTGCATGAGGCCGGCGTCACGGTCGCGCCGCTGCTCAGCGACGTCCAGCTGATTGAAGCTGACATCCACGACCCTGAGACCCGTGTCTCGATCGATCAGGTCCTGACGTTCCACAGGGGGGTCATGGACCTGACGGCGGAACCGGGGTTCGCCTACCGCGCCGGACTGCGGTTCCACGTGACGACCTACGGAATGTATGGCTTGGCGATGCTCTGCAGCGTCGACTTCCGCCGTGTGCTGCGGTTCGCCGAGCAATACCATCAGCTTGCCACTCCCTTGGCGGCCATCGCCTTCCGGGAGGAGGGGGCCCGGGCCATCTGGCGGATCGATCCCCTGCCGTATCCCGATACGGAGGAGCCGCTGCGGCGGTTCATCGTCGAACTCCAATGCGGAATCCACACCTCACTCATCCGCGATATCATGGGGCCGGACTTTGCGCCGAGCGCCATTCACCTGGCTTTCCAGCCTCCCCTCGGCCCCTGCGGCCTGGAAGAGGCCGGGTGCAAGGTCGTCTACGGGGCGCCCGAGAACGCTTTCGTCTTCGATGGGGCCTGGCTGGGTCGCCGGCCGCGTCTGGCCAGCGCCGCGTCGGCAGCCCAGCTGCTGCGTCTCTGCGACGAGCAGCTTGCCGATCTCCGCCGTCGGGCCGGCACGGCGGGCAGGGTCCGCGCTCTGCTGCTCGCCAATCTTGCACACCCCATCGGATTGCAGGAGGCGGCGCGGCGCCTGAACGTCGGCGCCCGGACGCTGCGGCGCCAGCTTGGCGCCGAAGGCGCAACCTTCAGCGACCTGCGCGACGAGGTGCGAAGTCAGGCGGCGACCAAGTACCTGCGCGACACCCGCCTGACCCTTGACGATATCGCCACCTTGACCGGTTTCAGCGACGCGGCCGGTTTCAGCCACGCGTACCGCCGATGGACCGCGCGTTCCCCGGGCGAGGCGCGCGCCGGCTTCCACCGACGACCTCCCGGCGAGGTTGGCCGCAAATGACAATATCCAGGCCCCGGCGGACCTGTCGCCGGTGGCCGGGGTACGAAAATCTGCAGGCGATATCTGCGAGGCAGCCGAGTCGGACCGCCCCCCAGATGGCTCTAAGGGTGTCCCAGAGAAACGATGCGCGGCGCCCAGTTTGTGCAGCTGACCGCCTTCGCGGCGGTTGCGGAGCATTTGAGCTTCAGCCGCGCGGCCCAGCGGTTGGGAATCTCCCGATCCTGGCTGAGCCTCAACATTCGTACGCTTGAGGCAGAGTTGGGCGTGCTCCTGCTCACGCGCACGACGCGCAACGTGGCTCTGACCGAGCCTGGGCGCGCGCTCATGGCCCAGCTCATTCCAGTGCTCGACGGATTGGACCAATCCGTGGATTCCGTCCGCGGCCATGCCGCCAATCCGCAAGGGTCCCTTCGCCTGAGGGTCCACCCTCTGGCCGCTGTCCAGGTGGTGGCCCCGCTGCTCGGTCGGTTTTCCGCGCTGCATCCGTCAATCGCGCTCGAAGTCGCCGTGGAGCGGGCGCCCACCGACTTGGTGGGAGGCGGGTTCGACGTTGGAATCTTTCCTGCTGCGGGGATTGCGCGCGACATGATCGCCACGGTGGTCACCGCCACCGCGGCGCTCTGCGCCGTGGCCTCGCCGGACTACCTGGCGCGCGCCAAACCGCTCAGCGCACCCGCTGAGCTCGCAGAGCACAACTGCATCGTCTTCCCCATGGGCGACCAGGACGTGAACTGGCGCTTCGAACGGACATCCGAGGTCGTGTCCGTGCGTGTCCGGGGAAACCTCACCGTCGGCGACGTGCATTTGGCCGCGCGGGCGGCGGTAGATGGCGTCGGCGTCGCCCAAGCTTCGGAGGCCATGGTCGCGCCCTACCTGCAGCAGGGATCTCTCGTACGGCTGTTTCCGGCGTGGGAGATGCTCCCCGAGCAGTTCCTGCTGTTCCGTCCCGATCGACGCTATGTGCCCCGTCCGCTCCAGCTCCTGCTGGACTTCATCCGGAGCGAGGCGCGCGCTGCGGTTCGGGCAGGAACGCCGGGACCCCGCGAGGGGTGACTTCCGGAACAACCAAGTTTCGACCGAGGGCCGGGCCGACGCGGAGACGCCACGGCGAAACCGACCAACGCCCGCTTGCGGCCGAGCCGCAGGCGGGCGGGCGGGTGCAGGCCGCCCGACCGGCCGACGTCAGGGCCGGCGGTCCAGGGTCAGGGAGGCGATGCCGGCCGCGACGTTGACGCCGCTGGTGCCCTCAATGCTCAGGGGTTGCAGACTGATCGCCTTGGTGGAGCCGCCGATCAGCACGTTGGCGGCCCCGCCCACGGTCAGTGATCCTCCCGCGCTGACGCCGCCGTAGGCGCCGCTGAGGGCGCCGGGCGCGACGTCGACCGTCGGCGCCAGGACGGTCCAGACGAGCACGCCGGCCCGCGTGTAGCCGATGTCGACGCCGAACTTCGAGATCCGTCCGGTGTAGTTTTCGACCCGGTCATTGCCGGCTGAAAACACACACTTCAGGTCCTTCGAGGACCCAAAGACGAAGCCCCAACCGCTGCTCTCGTGACACGACAGCACGCCCACCTTCACCCCGGCGTCCGTCGCCGCCTGGACGGGGGCTCCCAATGAAAGTCCGCCGACGATCGCCGCCGCCGACAGGCTCAGGTTCCGCAATTGCCTTCTCATCGAATGTCCTTTCGCCGCCGACCTCCTGGTCGGATGCAGCGTCCTAGGCGGGTCCGGCGAAGGATTGCAGTTAAGCTTCCAAAAAAAGGGGGAAAATTCGGTAAATCCCCACAGCCATCGTACCCGAGATCCGGTTCGCCCGAAGACCTGGACGGCGCCGAGGGGCTTCCAAGGGCTCCCAGTGGGCGAGGCGCGACTGTCGCGGTCGCCGATATGCAGATCATCGGCGTTTCGTTCAAGCGGCCGCGTGCGCTGTGGATGTACGGAGGCGTCCAGCGAGGTTCGGAATCGAGGGACGTCCCCTATGCTGAAGAGTTCCTACGACCGGTTGCGCGCATGGCTGTCCGAACAGTCGCCGAGGGCCGCGGCCGCGACGAGGCCGGCGGCCGGCGGGCGGACTTGGGCGCCGCTCCTGCTGGCCCTGCTCGCGGCGGGCGCGATCGAGCTAGTAGGGTGGCTCGCGCCCGTCCGGGCGGCGCCGGCCGACGCACCCCCAAGCCTCGACGCCGGCGTCGCTCCGTCCGGCGCAGCCGGCGCGGTCATCGAGGTCCATCCCCTGACCAGCGCGGCGGCCCTCCCGAGTGCGGCGCGCAATGTCCTCGTGCTCTACCACTCGAGAACCGCGCAGGGGCGTGACGTGGCGGTGTCCGGGACGGTCGCCATTCCGCGGGGCGCGCCGCCGCCGGCGGGTTGGCCAGTGATTCTTTGGACGCATGGCACGACGGGGCTGGCGGCGGCGTGCGCGCCGTCCCGTGACCAGCCCGGCGGACCGGAGCATGCCTATCTCGGCGGGGTCGAGGCGCTGCTCGACGGCTATGTCCGGCGCGGCTATGCCGTGGTGGCCACCGACTATGCCGGGCTGGGAACGCCTGGCGTGCAGCCTTACCTGCTGGGCGTCGACGAGGGGCGGGACGCCCTTGATCTGCTCCGCGCAGCGCGTCGGATGGATCGCGACGTGGGCAGCCGCTATGTGGTGATGGGCCACTCGCAAGGCGGCCAGTCGGCGCTGTTCACAGCCGCGGCGGGTCCCTCCTATGCCCCGGAGCTCTCGCTGCTGGGCGTCGCCGCGATGGCCCCCGCCTCCCACATACCGCAGCAGATCGCGATCACCAGCCGGGCCGCCAAGCCGACGCCTATCCTGGTGTTCAGCGTCTATGTGCTGCAGTCCTACGCGGCCTTCCATCCGCAAGCCGACCTCCGGACGATCCTGACGCCGGCGGCATTGGCACACCTTGGTGACTTGCAGACCGGCTGCTTCGATCAGGCGGCAACCTCTGGCTATTGGTCGGCGGCCGTCCCCTCCGATCAGTTCGTGCGCCCCTTCGGGAAATCGACCGTTCCGGGGCTGCTTGCCGCGACCGAGCCGGGATTGTTGAAGATCAAGACTCCCGTCCTGCTGGCGCAGGGCCTGGTCGACACCTTCATCCCGCCGGCGTCCACGATCGCTGTCGCCCGGCGCCTCTGCCACGCCGGCTCGCCACTGACGCTGAGGACCTATCCCGGGCAAGACCATGTGGGCGTGCTGAAGACTTCGGCGAATGATGTGTCGGCCTGGGTCGCCGACCGCTTCGCCGGCGGGCCAGCGCCGACGACCTGCCCCGCGCGGCGATAGGCCCGGCAAGAGTGGTTCCCAATCGCCCCTCCGTGAAGCGGCATCGCCATCCGCAAAGTTGCAACTTGGCCGCCCGGATTGCGCCGAAGCGTCCTCGGTGCGCCCAAATCGACAAGAGGGCGGTACGCTCGACGCGTAGACTCCGGATCCTGATTAGCCTGAAACCCTTGCCCAGAGCCGCCCCGTGCGGGTTCTCCCCGGGCAACCCTGGAGCCAAGCAGAAGCAGCCGTCCCGATGTCCCACCACGCCGCCCAAGTCCGACCCGCCGCGCAGACCGCGAAGCCCGAGCCAACCAACCACTGCGCCCTCTGCCGCAACAAGGGCGGCTGTGGTCCGTGCATCGACGGGGCGCTCAAGGGCTACGGCCTCTTGGGCTTCAGGAGGTAGCCCGCCATGCGCGACTTTCCAGCCGGATTCTATGCGGACCTGCAGTTGCAGTTCGCCATGATCGAGGAGGCGCTCGGGCAGGAGTTCGATCCGCTGGCCAGCACGCCACTCCACCCGGTCCTGCTCGGAGCACCGCCCGAGGCCTACAGCGACGGCCCGCGGGTGACGCACGACGCCGCGATCATGGTCCGTTGGGGCGAGCGAGACGACGCGTGATCCGCACCACCCTCGCCCGCGCCGCGGGGGACCACCCAGACCTCAACCGCGACCACAGGGGACCCCCATGACCGACCAGGTACTCGTCGAGAAGTCCAAGGGCGTGCTCACGCTCACCCTCAATCGGCCGGAGAAAAAGAACGCGCTGACGGGCGAAATGTATCAGGCCCTGGCAGACGCCATCGACGGGGCCGCGCAGGACCGGGAGGTCCGCTGCATCCTCATCCAGGCCAACGGGGACATGTTCACGGCGGGCAATGACCTCGCCGAGTTCGCCGGCGTGAATGAGGGCCAAACCCACGAGCTCTATGCGAGACCCTTCCTGATCGCCCTGGGTCGCGCCAAGACCCCGATCGTGGCGGCGGTTCATGCCAGGGCCGTCGGCGTTGGCGTGACCCTGCTGCTCCATTGCGACCTGGTGTTCGTGGCGGAGGACGCCCAGCTGTCGACGCCGTTCCTGAACCTGGCCCTCGTCCCTGAGGCAGCGTCCAGCGAACTCATGCCCGCCCGCATCGGGCATGTCCGCGCCTTCGCCCTGTTCGTCCTGGGTGAGCCCATCGACGGCCGGACGGCCGCCGCGTGGGGGCTCGCCAACGCCGCGGTCCCCGCGGGCGAGGTCCAGGCCAGGGCGAGGACCGCGGCTGAAGCGGTCGCCAAGCGGCCGGCGGCGGCTGTCGCGGTCAGCAAGGCGCTGATGCGAGACCCGCGGGGCTACATCGACCGGATCGACCAGGAGGCCGCCCAGTTCGCCTTCCAGCTGAAGTCCGCGGAAGCCCGTGAAGCCTTCGCCGCCTTTGCCGAGCATCGCGCGCCCGATTTCTCGAAGGTTTCCTAGCCACACCGTCTGCCCGGCGATCGGCGTCGCGGCGCACGGGCGTGGAGGTGGCCCCCATTCAACCTTGACCCATGGGGGCCACCGACCGCCCTGGCCGGGGCGTCTCCCGTGGCTCTTGTCGCCGACATCACGGGCCAAGGCCTTTGGCCCTGCAGCGCGCGGCGCCCCATTGCCGCACGATGGCCCACGCTCCCTGCAGTCCTGCCGAGCGGTGTGACGACACGGACATGTGGCGCGCCCGCCTCGAACTCGCCGGAGGGCGTTCTAAGTCCCGCCCAAGGCCGGACGGGACGCGCGGGGGAGTCGCCAAAGAACGAGCCTGACCTGGCTCAGGCCAGGTAGGAATGGATGATGTCAACGAGCTCCTCGGCCGCCTGGACGCGGCTGTCGTCCTTGGGCGCCGTGGGGTCGACCATGTGCTCGCGGATGTGATCCTCGATGACCTCTGCGATGAAGCCCTCCAGGGCCCCGCGGCAGCCGGTCGCCTGTTGCAGGATTCGGACGCATTCCTTGTCGCTCTCGACAGCCCGCTCGATCCCCTCGATCTGTCCCTTGATGCGCCGGAGGCGATTCAGGAGCTTGGATTTTTCTCGGGCGACGTGCGCCATGGGCATGGGTTTCCCTGTTGACCGATAGTCTAGTGGGGTATAGCACAGCCTCGCGTTCGGGAGGGCCCCACCAAAATCCCTCTCGTCGTGGCCGAGGCTCACCTCGGCCCCCTTCAGCCAATGGACCACATGAACCCGCGATCTAGCAATCCGACCAGCGAGGAAGACAGTCGCCGCTCAGCGTCTTCGTCGTCGTCTGGCCGGTCCGTCGCCCGGGAAATGCTTGTCACCGCTGAGGAGATCACGGCCTGCCGCTGATCCCCTGACCGGCCAGGCTTCCCGGGCTTAAGCATCCACCGCTTGAACCAGGGGAGGCCAGCTTGGCCGTCTTCTCTCCCAACCATGCCTTCCAGTCGCCGCCGGTCGATCTCCGTCCGCGGTGGCTGGCCGCTCGGCCTCTGCCCGCGATCGCCGTGAAGCTCGTCCGATCCTGGTCGGCCGGCTCCGACGGAGATCCGGTCGGCCGCTGGCGGGCCGCCGCGCGCGCGGCTCCCTAAGCCCAAACCTCCAAACCATCCGCAACACCCGGCCGCCCCCGGGGGCGTCCACGCGCCCCCGAACCCGTCAAACGACGGGGCCTTTTGGCGCGCCAATTCAAGGCAATCGAAGACCCGATCTCCAAATCCAAAATGGGCGCCAAGCCCAATGAAAGTGGTACTCTCATGAAGACATACAAGCTTCTAAAAGACGTCACCTTGCCGGGCGTTCTCGTGCTCGCGTGCTTTGCGGCAACCCTGGCGAAAGCTCGGGAATCTTCCGGAGATGACTTGCCTATGCCGGCGGCCTCCTCGGAGGCCCACCTTGACGGCGAGACCTCGGAAACCTGGAATTGGCACGTCCAGAACACCGACATCTATCAGACCGCGCTGCCGTTCTCCGCGAAATACTCCGGCCAACACAGCTTGAACAACCGGAGCGAAACCAAAGAGACGGTCTCAGCCGACGTCTTCGCGGGCGTGCGACTGTGGTCGGGCGCCGAACTGCATGCGGACGGCCTGATGTGGCAGGGCTTCGGCCTGAGCCACACCTTCGGTGTCGTCGCCTTTCCCAACGGCGAGGCTTACAAAGCCGGCACCAAGTCTCCGGACCTGATGTTCTCCCGACTGTTCGTGCGCCAGACGATAGGCCTGGGAGGTGAGCAGGAGGACGTTCCCGACGGCCCGCTGACGCTCGCGGGAAAGCAGGATATTTCGCGGATCACCTTCACGCTTGGGCGGATGAGCTTCCTCGACGTGTTCGATCACAACACCTATGCCCAGGACCCGCGCACGCAGTTCATGAACTGGGCCTTGATGGCCAATCTCACGTGGGACTATGGGCAGGACACCGTCGGATACGGCACCGGTATGACCGTCGAGCTGAACCAGCCGGACTGGACGCTGCGGTACGGATTTTTCCAGATGCCGCCCTACATCAACGCCGGAAATGTCGGATCCGGCGACGGCGGCGAAGACCGGTTCCTGGTGTGGCCCGGCCGCGGGAAATATGGACCCTTGTTCAAATCCTGGTCGATGGCGACGGAGTTTGAGCAACGTTATTCCATCAATTCTCATCCTGGAGCCGTTCGGTTCCTGGCGTGGCTTGATGAGGCGAACATCGACACCTACAAGACGGCGGCCGCCATTCTCGAGGCGCAAGGCCCGAATGCTGACATCACGCCCGGCCAAGCCTACCACTATTCCTACGGATTTGGGCTGAACGCCGAACAGGAACTCACCAAGAGCGTTGGCCTGTTCTCGCGGCTGGGCTGGAATGACGGCAAGACCCAAGCGTTGGAGTTCTCAGACGCCAATTGGTCGGCGTCATTGGGCGTCAGGGTGAAGGGGGACGGATGGGGGCGGCCCGACGACACGGTCGGGCTTGCCGGCGCAGTCAGCGGAATCTCGCGTGACAACCAAAGGTTCTTGGCGGCCGGCGGCCTCGGCATAGAAGACGGCGACGGGGCTTTGACCTACCGCTCGGAGAAGATCGTGGAAACCTACTACGACGCCAAGATCTGGCGCGGGCTCCATGGCGCGCTCGACTACCAGTACATCGACAACCCGGCCTTCAACCGCGACCGTGGCCCCGTATCGGTGCTCGCCGTGCGAATTCATTCTGAATTCTAGGGGCCCGGTCGGGGGCCGCGGTCTGGCTTAGGCCAGGTACGAATGGATGATCTCGACGAGTTCCTCGGCGGCCTGGACTCGGGCGTCATCCTTGGGAGCGTCGGGGTCGACCATGTGCTCGCGGATGTGATCCTCGAACACCTCGGCGATGAAGCCTTCGAGGGCGCCGCGGCAAGCCGTCGCCTGCTGCAGGAGGCGCACGCATTCTGCGTCGCCCTCGACGGCGCGCTCGATCGCCTCGATCTGACCCTTGATGCGGCGCAGGCGATTCAGGAGCTTGGTTTTTTCTCGGGTGACATGCGCCATGGGCGGGGTGTTTCCTGTTGACCTATAATCTAGGGGGGTATAGCACATCTTCGCGTTCGGGAGGCTCCCCAAAGGCCCGTCCCAGCGTGACCGAGGCTCACCTCGGCCCCCTTCAACCAATGGATCACATGAACCCGCGATCTAGCAATCCGACCAGCGAGGAAGACAGTCGCCGCTTCGCGTCGCCTGTCGCGTCGCCTGGCCGGCCCGCCGCCCGGGAATTGCTTGTCACCGCTGAGGCGATCACGGCCTGCCGCTGATCCCCTAACCGGCCAGGCCTCCCGGGTTTAAGCACCAACCGCTTAGCCAGGGGAGGCCAGCATGGCCGTCTTCTCCCGCAGCCACGCCTTCCAGCCCGCGACGCCGGTCGACTTCCGTCCCGGCCTGCCTGGCGCTGACTATCTGCCCGCGCCTAGCCTGAAGCTCGCGCGGTCCTGGTCGACCGACTCCCACGAAGATCCGGTCTCCCGGTGGCGCGCGATCGCCAAGGCCTCCGCGCACTAACCTACAAACCCACACCCTCCTGAACACCCGGCTTTCACCGGGGGCGCGCGCGCCCCCGTTCCGCGACACGCATGCAACGAGACACCCCGACATGGCTCCTTACGACCTCGCCGAAGACACCGCGACCGCCCACCTCGACGCGGCCCACACGGGCGACATCAAGGGCGCCTTCGGATCGATCTCCAAAGATGACCTCGCCCCGCGAAAGGGTTGGAAACAGCGTCTCTTGACGCTGCTCGCCATCCTTGGGCCGGGGCTCATCGTCATGGTCGGCGACAACGACGCCGGTGCCTTCGGGACCTACACCCAGGCCGGACAGAATTACGGGACGAGCCTGCTGTGGACCCTGCTGATGCTGGTCCCGGTACTTTACGTGAACCAAGAAATGGTCCTGCGGCTGGGGGCGGTCTCGGGCGTTGGTCACGCGCGCCTGATCTTTGCCCGGTTCGGCAAATTCTGGGGCTCATTCAGCCTCATCGACCTGCTGCTGCTCAACGGCCTGACCATCGTCACCGAGTTCATCGGGGTCGAACTGGGGCTCGAATATCTGGGCCTGCCGAAGGTCTGGGGCGTCCTGGCGGCGGCTGCAGTGATCATCGCGGCGGCGGCCACCGGAAGTTTCCGGCGGTTCGAGCGGGCCATGATGGTGCTGGTGGTCGCCAGCCTGGCGCTGGTGCCTGTCGCCCTCATGCTGCATCCCCCGGTCGGCCAACTCGCCCACGACTTCGTCGTGCCGCAACTGCCCAAGGGCGGCAAGCTCAGCGAGGTCATGTTGCTGATCATCGCGATCGTCGGCACCACCGTGGCGCCGTGGCAGCTCTTCTTCCAGCAGAGCTACGTCGTCGACAAGCGCATCACGCCGCACTTCATCGCCTATGAGAAAATCGATCTGGTGTTGGGGATCGTTCTGGTCGTGATCGGCGCCGCCGCCATGATGGCGTTCAGCGCCGCGGCCTTCGCTGGCCGGCCCGAGTTCGGCCAATTCACCGACGCCAAGGCTGTCGCAATTGGCCTGCAGCACGCCGGCGGACGCCTACCCGGCGTGCTGTTCGCCGTAGCCCTGATCGACGCCAGCATCATCGGCGCCGGCGCTGTTTCCCTGGCCTCGGCCTACGCCATCGGCGATGTCTTCAAGCTGAACCACTCCCTGCACCGCAAACCGGTCGAAGCGCTAGGCTTCTACCTGGTCTACGCCGGTCTGATCGCGCTGGCGGCCGCGCTCGTTCTTATCCCCAGCGTCCCGCTGGGCTTGCTGACCAACGCCGTCCAGACCCTCGCCGGCGTTCTTCTGCCGGGCGCGACGGTCTTCCTGCTGCTGCTCTGCAACGACAAGGCGGTCTTGGGGCCGTGGCGCAATGGGCGCGGGCTCAATCTGCTCACCGGCGGAATCATTGCCGGCCTGGTTATGCTGTCGATCATCCTGACGGCATCGGTCGCCTACCCGAACCTCGGCAGCCGCGTGATCCTGGGTGTCCTGATCGGCGGCAGCGCGCTTACGATCATCGGCTGGACGGTTTCCACGTTCCGACGGCGGGGCGCGGTCGAGGGCATCGACCGCACCGGCCGGGACGGGTGGCGAATGCCGCCGGTGAACGATCTGCCGGCTCCCAGCATGACCGGTCTGGAGAAGGCGTGGCTCGGCGTACTTCGCGCCTATCTGGTGTTCGCCGGCGGACTTGTGCTGGTCCGCATCGGCCAACTTGTCCTCAGCCGTCACGGCTGATCCCGCGCAATTGGGAGGCGTCGATGCCAAGCCAGCGGGATCTGGATATGGATCGCAAATACCGGCGTTGCGGCGCCGCAATCGGCAACCGTAGGCGCCGCCGACGACGAGCATACGAGCGGCGCGGGCTGGTCGCGCTGGTTGTCTTCGCGCTGGCCGTGGTGATCCTTGGTTTGATCAGCGGCCGCCCAGTCGCGCCGCAACCGCTTCACCAACTCGCCGGAAGGGTCGCAAAGGGCCACGAGTAACGGCGCAATAGACATGCGGGCTTGGCGGAGGCGCCGGTCGCAGTTCACGTTTTCAGGGGTTGTGATGTCCCACGCACTTGGCAAATGGCTGTCTGTTGTCGGATCGAGCACTCTGCGTGACATCGCCCAGCGTGCGCTTCTGATCACCGCATTGCGCGATCCGGACCAGGCGTCGAGCGCAATCGAACTGCTTCCGAAGACGTCGCGCCCACGACGGGTCAAGGACGTCCAGCCTGGCGGCCAGGATCGCCTGGCTCGGCTCGCCATCGCGGTCGAGGAGGTTCGTTCAGGAAAGCGATCGAGTCCGCGGACCGCCAAGCTCCTGGCTGCCGATATCGCGAAAATGGCGCAGAAGTTGGTGGAGGAGGCTGCCGAGACCGCCATCGGCGCGGTCAGCCGCAACCGCACCGCTGTCGTCAATGAAAGCGTCGACCTGCTCTACAACCTGACCGTCCTGTGGTCGGCGATGAATGTCGACCCGGCTGACGTGTGGTCCGAGATGGATCGACGTGAGTTGACGCTTGGAATGGCTGAGAAACTGCCCAAGACACGTCACGGCGAAAGGCAATTTGCGAGGCCGGCAGGAAACGTTTGCGGCGAGGCCGCAAGCCGGAGCCACCGAGTCTCCAATCATCGAATCCGCGCTCTGCGCGACTGAAGTCTCAAGGAGGCGACATTGCCGACGAAGGTTGTTCTCGTTCGGGCCTGACTTGGGGGAGTTCATGAGCTCACCGCATTCTTCGACCAGGATCAGGTCAGGTACGAATGGATGATCTCGACGAGTTCCTCGGCGGCCCGGACGCGGGCGGTATCCTTGGGAGCGTCGGGGTCGACCATTTGCCCGCGGATATGGTCCTCGATCACCTTGGCGATGAAGGCGTCGAGGGCGCCGCGGCAGGCGGTGGCCTGGTGCAGAAGGCGGATGCATTCCTCGTCGATCTCGACAGCGCGCTCGATCGCCTCGATCTGACCCCTGATGCGGCGCAGGCGATTCAGGAGCTTGGTTTTTTCCCGGACGACATGCGCCATGGGCGGGGTGTTTCCTGTTGACCTATAATCTAGGGGGGTATAGCACATCCTCGCGTTCGGGAGGGTCCCCAAAACCCGCCCCTGCGTGACCGAGGCTCACCTCGGCCCCCTTCAACCAACGGATCACATGAACCCGCGATCTAGCAATCCGACCAGCGAGGAAGACAGTCGCCGCTTCGCGTCGCTTGTCGCGTCGCCTGGCCGGCCCGCCGCCCGGGAATTGCTTGTCACCGCTGAGGCGATCACGAACTGCCGCTGATCCCCTAACCGGCCAGGCCTCCCGGGTTTAAGCACCAACCGCTTAGCCAGGGGAGGTCAGCATGGCCATCTTCTCCCACACCTACGCCTTCCAGCCCGCGACGCCGGTCGACTTCCGTCCCGGCCTGCCTGGCGCTGACTATCTGCCCGCGATTCCGCCGAAGCTCGCGCGGTCCTGGTCGACCGACTCCCACGGAGATCCGGTCTGCCGGTGGCGCGCGATCGCCAAGGCCTCCGCGCACTAACCTAAGAACCCACACCCTCCTGAACACCCGGCCTTCACCGGGGGCGCCCGCGCGCCCCCGGGACCCCTGAACTGCGCTCGCGAGACACCCCAAATGGCTTCCCACGACCTCGCCGAAGACCCGGCGACCTCACACTTCGGCACGGCCCACCGGCCGACGGCTGTCGCGCGTCCCGACGATCCAACTGAAACCGAGGCGGGTGGAATCACCCCCTTCAGGCTGGGAGCGGGGGCCGAGCCCAAGCGGCGGGTCGAGCGGCTGGCCCTGGCCGCATTGTGCGCCGGGCTAACCCTTCCGATGGGCGGCTGTGATCGACCGGCTGACGCCGGGGCGAGGCAAGCAATGTTCACCGACAACGGCGGGCTCCTGACGGTGCCCGCCTCGTCGCCGCTTCGGTCCCATCTCACCGTGGAGACGGCCGCAGAGGGCGTCGGCGCCGCCACACTTGACGTGCCGGCCGCCGTCGAAGCCGACCCGGCGCGCGTGGTCAATGTGGTGGCGCCGCTGACCGGCCGCGTGGTGGCGCTCAAGGTCGGCCTTGGCGACCGGGTGAAGCGTGGACAAGTCCTGGCGGTCATCGCCTCAGGCGACTTCGCCCAAGCCCGCGCTGATGAGGAAAAGAGCCGCGACGCGGCCGAGCTGGCGCGTAAGGCGCTAGACCGGTCCCGCGGCGTCCAGGCGGCGGGTGGCGCGGCCAGCAAGGACCTCGAAGCGGCTCAGAGCGCCGACACGCAGGCGCAGTCCGAACTGGCCCGCGCGCACGCGCGTCTGCTGTCGCTCAACGGCGGCGCGAGCCGATATTCGCGCCAACTCGTCCTGACCGCTCCGCAAAGCGGTGTGGTGACCACCCTCGCCATCGCCGCAGGAGCCCAGGTCGGCGACGCGACCGCGACTCTGATGACCGTAACCAACGTCGATCGGGTGTTCGTGACCGCGAACGTCGCTGAGCGCGACATCGGCCGGGTCGCCAAGGGCGCCGAGGCCGATATCGTCCTGACAGCGGATCCGAGCCGAAAGCTGCGCGGCCGGGTCACCGAGGTGAACGCGGTCATCGAGCCGGACACCCGGCGACAGAAGATCCGGATCGCCCTTCCCAACGACGATGGCCGGCTGCTGCCGAACATGTACGCGACCGTCCGATTCGCCGCGCCCGCAGGGGTGGGGGCAGGGGTGGCCGTCCCGCAATCGGCCCTGCTGATGAACAACGACGCCACCTCGGTGCTGGTGGAAGTGCGCCCCTGGGTCTTCCAGCGCCGCGTCCTGCAGATCGGCGAGGAGACCGAAGCGGCCGTCCACGTTTTGAGCGGCCTAAGGCCCGGTGAGCGAGTGGTGGTCCGGGGTGGGGTCCTGCTCAATGATTAGTCGGATTCTGCAATACTGCTTCGACCACCGGCGCACCTTCCTCGTGCTTGCCGTGGCCCTGGCGATCGTCGGCTCCTATAGCTGGACGCGCCTGGCCATCGAGGCCTACCCCGAACTCGCCCCGGTCACTGTGCAGGTGACGACCCAGCTTCCAGGGCTGGCGGCGGAGGAGATCGAGCAGCAGGTCACCACGCCGCTGGAACGCGGGCTGGGCAACACGCCGGGCCTGGTCGCCATGCGCTCGAGCAGCACTTTCGGCCTGTCCCTGATCACCCTCGTGTTCCGCGACGGCGCCGAGGACTATTGGCAGCGTCAACGGGTCATCGAGCGGATTGGCGACGTCACCTTGCCGCCGGGCGTGACGCCGTCCCTGGGGGCCGTCACCGGACCGTCCGGTGAGATCTATCGCTACACCCTGGAGTCCGAGACCAAGAACCTGATGCAGCTGTCAGAGATCCAACGGTGGATCGTCCTGCCCGCGCTCAAGCAGACTCAGGGCGTCGCCGAAGTGGACAATTTCGGCGGCTACACCAAGGAGTTCCAGCTGGAACTCGATCCCCGCCAGCTTACCCGGTACAGCGTAGCGGTCGGCGATATTGTCAATGCGATCAACGCCAACAACGCCGTCGCCGGCGGCGGGCGGGTGTCGCGCGGCGAACAGTCCTATGTCATCCGTGGCGTGGGCCGCGTGGTCACCCTCCAGGATATCGGCGGGATCGTCGTCGCCCAGCACGGCGGCGTGCCGGTCTTTGTCCGCGACCTGGGCCGCATGAAGATCGGCCACCAGGTCCGCGAGGGCATCCTGGGCAAGGACGCCAACCCGGATTCGATCGAAGGCATCGTCGATCTGCTCAAAGGGGAAAACCCGTCGCAGGTCCTTGAGCGCGTGCATGCCCGGGTCGACGAGCTGAACCGGCAGCTTGCCCCCCAGGGCGTGAAGGTTGTCCCCTACATTGACCGGGACAACTTGGTCCACGCGACCGTGGACAACGTCGCGCGCACGATCATCGAGGGCGTCGTCCTCGTCTGCCTCATCCTCATCCTGTTTCTCGGCAGCCCCCGCGTGGCCGTGATCGTGGCCGCGACGATCCCCATCGCGCTCGCGACCGTGTTCCTGCTGATGAACCTGTTCCACATGCCGGCGAACCTGTTCTCCTTGGGCGCAATCGATTTCGGCGTGATCGTCGATGGAGCGATCGTGGTGACAGAGGCGCTGCTGCGCCTTCGCGAGCGGCTGCCCGACGATCGGATGCCTGCGCATCTGGCCATGGGGACCGCCACCCAGGTGGCGCGGCCGATCTTCTTCGCCACCCTGATCATCATCACCGCCTACTTCCCGCTGCTGGCGTTCCAGAATGCCGAGGGCAAGCTCTTCCAGCCCATGGCCCTCACCGTCGGGTTCGCCCTCTTCGGCGCCTTGCTCTATGCGCTGACGCTCGCGCCCGGGCTGACGTTTCTTGCTCTGAGAAAACCGCTCACGATCCGGCCGAACCGCGTCATCGAACGTTTGCGGACCTCGTATCGCGATGCGCTCGCCAAGTTGCTTTCGCGGCTGCCGATCGCCTATGCCGTCGCCGCCGGGTCGCTTCTCGCCGTCGTCGTCCTTGGGGCGAGCGTGGGCCGCGAGTTCCTGCCTGAGCTCGACGAGGGCGCCCTGTGGTTGCAGGTGGAGATGCCGACGGGGCTCTCGCTCGACAAGGCCAGCGAAATGGCGAGCGAGCTGCGCCGGACCGTGCGGTCCTTCCCCGAAGTCTCCTACATCGTCACCCAGACCGGCCGCAACGATACCGGCACCGACATCTGGACGCCGTCGCACATCGAATCCGGGGTCGGCCTGAAGCCCTACAACACCTGGCCGAATCATGAGTCCAAGGCCCAGTTCGTCCAAAAGCTGAGCGACCGGCTAGCCAAGATTCCCGGCATGCAGGTCGGCATCAGCCAGCCGATTGTCGACGGCGTGAACGACATGGTGGGCGGCGCCCACAGCCCGCTGGTTCTGCGCGTCTATGGCGACGACTTCGCGGAGATGCGCCGGATCGGCGGGGAAATCGTCGGCGTGCTGCGCCAGACCCCCGGCACCGGCCAGGCCTCGCTCTTCCAGGGACCGCCAATTCCCCAGATCGTCATCGAAGCCGACCGGGCCGCCGCCGCGCGATACGGGATAAATGTCGCCGACATCATGAACCTGATCCAGAACGCGGTGGGCGGCGCGCCGATCACCCAGATCTATAACGGCGATCAGACCCACAACATAACAGTCCGCCTGCCGAATGATGTGGCGTCGAGCCCCGGGAAGCTGGGCGGATTGGTGCTGACGTCGTCGAGCGGCGCCCAGGTTCCGCTCAGCCTCGTCGCTCACATCCGCCTGCAGTCCGGTGAGAGCACCATTGCGCACGATGAGAGCCGCCGTGACCTGACCATCCGGATCGACAACCGGGGGCGGGCGCTCTCGCAGTATCTCGCAGACGCGCAGAAGCGGATCGATTCCCAGGTCCATTTCGATCACGCACGCTACCATCTCGAATGGGCTGGCCAGTTCGAGAACCAGCAGCGCGCCCAGGCCCGCCTCGTGGTGGTGATGTCCCTGGTCTTCCTGGTCATGGCGACGCTGCTGTTCTTCCAGTTCGGGACCCTCCGCCACGCCGCGCTGATCCTGGGTGTCGTGCCGCTGGCGGCCCTGGGCGGCCTCGTGGCCCTGCATGTGCGCGGCGAGACCCTCAACATCGCCTCGGCTGTGGGCTTCATCGCCCTCTTCGGCGTGGCGGTGCAGAACGGGATCATCATGATCTCCAACATCCGCAGGGTGCGCGAGCGCCATGCCACCCTGAGCGAGGCCGTCGTCGCCGGCGCCGCCGAGCGGTTCCGGCCTGTGCTGCTGACCGCCACGGTGGCCTCGGTCGGCATGCTCCCGGCCGCTCTGGCGACCGGCGTCGGCACCGACGTACAGCGCGGACTGGCCACGGTCGTCGTCGGCGGCCTGGCCATCGCCACCCTGCTGACCCTGTTCATCCTGCCCGCCTTCTACTTTGCCATGGAGACAGTCTTCGAGGCGCGCACCCGGGCCGAGCCGCTAGAGGAGCATGACCAATGAGCCCGCAAACGGCCCGCCTCAGCGCGCACGCGGCCGCGATCGCCGTACCGCTTCTGCTTGCCGCTTGCGCGGTCGGACCCGACTACAGGCGCCCGACGCTGTCGGCGTCCGCCGGCTACGGCGGCGACGCCACGTCGCCGGGAACACCCGCCGCAGCCGCGGCCGGCGCGCCGCAGCTGATGGCCGGCCTGGATATCCCGGCCCAGTGGTGGCGGGTCTTTCACTCCCCCGACCTCGATGCGCTGGTCGCCCAGGCGTTGAAAAGCAATCCGACCGTCGATGCGGCAAAGGCGGCGCTTCGATCCGCACGCGAGCAGGTCAAGGCGCAGCGCGGCGCCTTCTATCCCAGCGTCACCGCAAGCCTGCAGCCAAGCCACCAGTACTTCGCCGGAACCCTGGCCAGTCCCGCCTTGTCCGGCGACAGCATCTATGACCTGACCACGACCCAGGTGAGCGTGGCCTATGCGCCGGACCTCTTCGGGGCCAACGCGCGGGCGGTGGAATCGCTGGTCGCGCAGCAGGATCAGCAGCGGTTCGAGCTCGAGGCGGCGCGATTGACGCTGGCCTCCAACGTTGTCCTGGCCGCCATCCAGGACGCCGTGTTGCGCGAACAGATCGCGACCACGAGGGCCATCATCGCCGATCAGCAGCAGACCTTGGCGTCGTTCCGGCGACAGCACCAGCTGGGCCAGGTCTCCACGTCCGACCTGGCGGCCCAGGAGGCGTTGCTGGCCCAGACGCAGGCAATCCTGCCGCCTCTCGTGAAACAGTTTCACGTCAACCGGGACCTGCTGTCGGCGCTGGTCGGGCGCACGCCGGGCGAGCCGCTCGACGTCCGCTTCGACCTCAACGCCCTGGCCTTGCCGGATCGCCTACCCCTGAGTCTGCCCGCCCAGCTGGTCGAGCACCGCCCGGACGTCCGGATCGCCGAGGCGCAGCTCCATGCCGCCAGCGCCCAGGTTGGCGTGGCGACCGCGGCCCGCTGGCCCAGTCTCCAGATCGACGCGGGCGGGGGCAGCGCGGCGCTGGGCCTGACGCCTGAGTTCACCCGTGCGGCGAATTTCTGGAACGTCGCTGCGACGCTGACCCAACCGATCTTTCAGGGCGGGGCGCTGCTTCATCGCCAACGCGTGGCGGAGGCCGCCTATGACCAGGCCGCCGCGCAATATCGCTCGACGGTGGTCGGGGCCTTTCAAAACACCGCCGACGTGCTTCACGCCCTTCGGACCGATGCTGACGCCCTGGGTTCGGCCGAATCTTCGGCGGCGGCTTCGAGGCGGAGCCTGGATATCGCCCAGCGGCAGTTCGATCTTGGCGACGTCAGCCGGCTGGCCGTACTCGGCGCGGAGCAGACGGAGGCGCAGGCCCGGCTCGCGCTGCTGCAGGCCCGCGCGAACCGTTACGCCGACGTCGTGGCCCTGTTCCAGGCGCTCGGAGGCGGCTGGTGGAATGACGGGGCGCCGGGGGAGGCCAGTGCGCCGGCCGCTCCGAAGAGATGAAGCCGGCGCCGTACGATCGCCGACTGTTCTGCGCGCCGCACGCTTTGCGCGGCATCGCAGACAGCTGCGCCGCTGACCGCGCGACGGAAGCCCCACGAAGCATGAGCGGAGACCAGACATGCCGACGCCACCCATAACCGCTCCGGTGGAACTCTACCGGGATCCTGCCGTCTTCGAGCGTGAGCGCCACGCCATCTTCGCCAGAAGCTGGCAATTCCTCGGCCTCGAGGCGGACCTAGTTCGCGCAGGCGACTATCTCGCCGAAGTGCTGGCCGGCTATCCTGTGATGGTCGTCAGGGATGAGCAGGGCGCGCTGCGCGGCTATCACAACGTCTGTCGCCATCGCGCCGGGCCGCTCGTCGCCGACGCCAAGGGGCGGTGCGATGGCGAGTTCATCTGCGGGTTCCATGCCTGGCGCTACGCCTTCGACGGCCAATTGAAGGAGCCGACGGGGTTCGGCCCAGCCGATGGGTTCGATCCGGGCGACTACAGCCTCTTCCCGATCCGCGCCGAAGTCTGGCGCGGCCTCGTGTTCGTCAACCTCGATGTCGCGGCGGCGCCCTTGATCGAGACCCTGAAGCCACTCGACGAGCGGCTCGGCCGCCAGCCGCGTCGCTCTGCACGGGTGCGTGACAGCCATCCCGTCGCCTGCAACTGGAAGGTATACGTGGAGAACTATCTCGACGGATACCACAAGGAAGGCATCCATCCCGCGCTGGCGACTGAAGCTGGGGCCCAGCGTCACGACGTCCACATGGTCGGCGAGGTCGCCCTACATGAGGTCGTGAATTCGGAGGGATCGGCCGGGACCGTCTGGGCGTGGATTTGGCCGAGCCTTGGCGTCTCCGTCTATCGGGGCGTGCTGTTGCTCGAGCATATCCGCCCCGAAGGCCCAAATCGGACCCACATCGACCACATCTTTCTGCATGAGGCGGAAGACCCGAGCGTCGAAGCGGCCATCCTGAACGCCGAACGCATCGCCGAGGAGGACGCCCGGGTCAGCGAGCGGGTGCAGCAGAATCTGAACGCCGGGATTTTCCGGCAGGGGGTTCTGTCACCGTCCCACGAAGACGCGGTCGCGTGGTTTCAAAGCCGCATCGTGTGGCTCCTGGCAGACAAGGCGGTGGGCCAATGAGGACGCAGGCAGCGCCCGCCCGGGCTGGCGGCAAGGGCCGTGGTCGCAGGCTTGGGCTGATCTTGGCGCTTGTCGCGATGCCAACGGCAGGAATGGCCCGAGGCGGTCACAATCACGGGCCGACCGAAATCACTTGCCCGCCGAAATCGCGGTTGGCGAAGTTCTTCGCAACGATCAGCAATGACTGTCGCGCTCCTCAGCCCCCGCCGCGCCCGCCCTCCGAAGCGCCTCCTGCGCCGCCGTCGACCGGTCCAATCCGGACGAATCCTTAGGCGGCCGCGCGCCTCGATCAGCATCGTCGCCTTAGGCCGTGGGGTGGCTAGGTTTCGGTGCTGACCGTCCAGGTGGCGCTTTCCACCTCGGTATGGGCCGCAAGGTGACTGGTGATCGCATCCAGGTCCTCGGGATTCGCCGTCGTCGGCACCAGGATCGCGGCCAACTCCACCACCTCCTCACTCTTCGACAAGGTCTCGATCTCGCGGATGGGATAGTGGTGCCGTTCCAGTTCGTCGAACAGCATGTCACGCGCGCTCGACACCGCCTCCGGCCGGCAAAGCACGTGGACGCGGTACAGGGCCTCCGTGCCCTCGGGGCTGATAGGGCGGCGGTTGATGTAGTGCACCAGGGGACGCAGCAACGTGTTGCCGGCCAGAACGAAGGCGGCCACGAGCAGTGCTTCGGCCTCGCGACCCGCGCCGGCGAAGGCGCCCACTGCGGCCGACGCCCACAGCGTCGCCGCAGTATTGATGCCGCGCACCTTCGCGCCTTCCTTCATGATCACGCCCGCACCGAGAAACCCGATGCCCGACACGACGTAGGCGATCACCCGCGCCAATCCGTCCGAGCCCGCCGCGCGCCCACCGAGATCGACGAAGGCGGCGGCGCCCACGGCCACGAGCACGTTCGTGCGAAGGCCAGCGCTTCGCTGGCGCCATTGGCGTTCGAATCCAATCAGGCCGCCCAGGGCGAAAGCCGTGAGTAAGGCGAGGCCGGTCCTGCAGAACGCCGCGGTATCGAAGGGCGGATAGAGCGTCATCGGGTGGGCCTGATACGCGGACGTGGGCGCGTGCGCGTTCGAGCCCGCCACGACTCCATGCCCGCGCGCGACAAACCGTTGGACCAGTTCAACGAGATCATAAGGCCCGAGCGTCCCAGCAGGCCGACGGTGAACAAGCCACGCGCGACACGCAACAGCCCTGCGGCGGCGCGAAAATAGACCTCAGGCGGCACCGCCGCCGACAGCTGCAAACGGACGTTTCCCCGCGCCAACGCCATCATCATGTCGGCTCACTCCCTAGACTTGTCCGTCAGGCCGGCGAGCCGGGCCTGCGGCCTCCGACGCCCATGGATCCATGAGGCGCACGGGGGCGGTTACGGGACCTTTCGCGGCACACGACGCGCGGTTGGCGTCGCACGGACCGCATTCGATCGATTGGCGATTCCGGTGGGGAAACGCTGTTGCATGTGCGCGGAGAGCGAGTGCTCTTCGAGCGGAGGATCGCCCGACGTACCGCCCGTCGGAGCATCGAAGGACGTCGGACAATTACATCCTCCCTGGGGGATAGGTGCAGCTCCGTGAGATTATCCTCCCAGGGGGATGCATCTGGCCGTTGACATATCCCCCCGGGGGGATATGTCAACGGCCATGGATCACCTCGCTCATCAGACCCACCCGAGTATCGTCAAGCGCCTGCGACGCGCCGAAGGCCACCTGCGAAATGTCCTGGAAATGATGGAGTCGGACCGGCCGTGCGTGGAGCTTGCCCAGCAGCTCTATGCGGTCGAGAGGGCTGTCGCGGCGGCCAAGAAGACGCTGATCTACGACCATATCGACCACTGCCTGATGCGGGCGGGCGAAGTTCAGCCCCGCGACGCCGACCGGGCGATGCACGAATTCAAAGAGATCATGAAGTTCCTATGAGGTCCAAGTGATGCGCGACAGTCTTCATCACGAGCACGTCTTCCTTGGCGATACACACGCGCGCAACGAGCGACGCACCTGGCTGGTGATCGGCCTGTGCGGCGCGATGATGCTGATCGAGGTGGTCGGCGGCCTATTGTTCGGCTCAATAGCCCTCGTGGCGGACGGGCTGCACATGTCCACACATGCCGGAGCGCTCTTGCTCGCCGCGCTGGCCTACACCTTCGCCCGACGGCACGCGCGCGACACGCGCTTCTCGTTCGGCACCGGAAAGCTCGGGGACCTGGCCGGCTTCACGAGCGCGATCATCCTAGCGATGATCGCGGTGTGGATCGGCTACGAGGCGGTGTCGCGGATCCTGTCGCCGACGCCGATCCACTTTCGCGAGGCCATCCCGATCGCCGCGCTCGGCCTGGGCGTCAATATCCTGAGCGCATGGTTGCTGAGTGCGGGCGGGCACAACCACGGACACCATCATGGCTCTGGTCACGCTCACGCCGATCACCACAACCCTGACACCGCCCATCGCTTCGCATTCGACAGCGGCGTGCTGCGGCTGGAGATCTTTGAAGCCGGCGTGCCGCCTCGTTTCCGGCTTCGCGCCGAGGGCGCCCCTTTGCCGCTTGACGCAGCGATCGAAACCACGAGGCCGGATGGGTCACGCCAAGCCTTCGTGCTGGTCCGCCGCAACGGTTTCCTAGAAAGCCGCGACGAAATTCCGGAGCCGCACGACTTCACGGCCGAGATCAGGCTTGGCTTAGCCGCCGACGGCCAGCGACGTTCGGTCGTCTTCGCCGAACATGACCACGCAGAGCACGCCGCCGAGCACCGCGACAACAACATGAGGGCCGCCGTCGTCCATGTGATGGCGGATGCCGCGGTGTCGGTGCTGGTGATCGTGGGCCTTGTCCTCGCGCGGCTGTTCCATTGGTATTGGATGGATCCCGTGGCGGGGATCGTCGGGGCGGTCGTGATCGCCAGCTGGTCCTTCAGCCTGATCCGCGACACCGGGGCGATCCTCCTCGATATGAACCCCGACCCGTCACTCGCCCGCAAGATGCGCGATGTCATCGAAGAGGACGGCGACGAAGTCGCCGACCTGCATCTTTGGCGCCTCGGGCCGGGCCATCTCGGGGCGATCGTCACCGTCGCCACCGAGGAGCCGCGCGGGTCTGCCTATTACCGCCGCCGGCTTGGCGGATTCCCCTCGCTCTCGCATCTGACGATCGAGGTCGCGTCAGCCGCCGGCGCCGGCTGATCCCGCGGCCCGCCGTCTGATGCTCTCGCCGCTATGGCGGTTGTCAATAAGGCCAGGCCGGCGCCTCCGCGGCGCGGATCGACATGGCGGCAAACCGGCGCGGGCCGGCCAAGGAGGTGACGAATTGACCAAGATCATCCTCACCCGTCACGGCCACGTCGAAGGCCTTCAACCTGAGCGGTTCCGAGGCCGGATCGAACTCGCGCTCACGCAAAAGGGCAGGATTCAGGCCAAGCGCACGGCGGCCCATATCGCCGGGCTTTGGACTCCCGCGGCCATCTATTCCAGCCCCCTACAACGTTGTCAGGCGACAGCCGGAGAGATTTCACGTGCGTGCGGCGGGACGGGCATAGAGCCCCTGGGCGCCCTCATCGACCTCGACTACGGAGCCTGGCAGTGGCGCACCCACGATGATGTCGAAGCCGCCGACCCCAAGCGCTTTGCGATCTGGCGAACAGCGCCCCACCTGGTCCGCTTTCCGGGCGGAGAGTCGTTGCAGGACCTCGTCTCGCGCACAGCGGACGCCTTGCGTACAACGCTTGAACGTCATCCCGACGAGACTGTGGTCTTCGTCAGCCATGACAGCGTCAATCGGGCGTTATTGCTGCAGCTGCTCGACCAGCCGCTCTCCGCCTTTTGGCTCCTGGCCCAGGATCCCTGTGGCGTCAGTGAGATCGACATCGAAGACGGCCGAACGCGCGCCCGGCGGATAAATGAGATCGGCCACTTACGTGAGCCGGACTAGCCCCAGCTTCGGGTCTGTACCCGGATAGCCCTTTCGCGTAACCCGCCGTCCAGCCTCGTCCCTGCAGCCGCCGGGTCTTCGCCGGGAGGCGGCCCCGGTTCACAGGGACCAACTGAACCCACCATCTCCACCGGGTCTCAAGGAGAAGCCGCAACCGGACGTTTAGCGCCCAAACATGCAAGCCCAACTGGTGCGCAGGTCCCACTGGGGAGCGTGGATGAAGCTGAAGCGCCGAAGATAGACCACAGTGCTGCGACCGATAAGTCGGCGCCGACTTTGCGACTTGTCTCTGCGGGAGGCGACGAGGCGCTGGCTCGCTTCGACGACCCGCGGCTGCTTGCCGCCGGTCGCGTCAATCTCATCTCGCTGGAGGCGGTCCACAAACGGCTTGGGGCGAGATGGGAGCTGCGCCGCGATCAGGTCTATCAATTCGTCGACCGGGTTCTCGAACGCGGCGTCGGCCGCGAAGGCTTCTTTCTGCGGGTTTCACCGACGGACTACTTCGTCGTCCATCCCGACCACAGCCGGGTCGCCGGCCAGGCGGCGTGCCTGCGCTACCTCCGCGAGGTGCTGAACCATTTCCTGGGCGAAGACCAGATGGCTGCGGCCGGGATCCTGGAGGTTACGCGGATCGCCAAGGGACAGCTCGAGGCGCGACCGGTGGATGTGGCCGTTCACGCCGAGACCGAGCCAGAGGAAAGCGGCGAGGCGAACGACATCATCGTGTCGCCGCGGGCCACGTCCGCGGCGGCGAACCTCGATCGGTGGACGCCCTTCTTCGCCGCCGACGGCCGCCAATTGCGGGTCAGCGCTATTCTCGAGCCGGTCTATGAGCTGAAAGGATTCAAGCGCATCGGGTTCCGGCTGGTTCGGCGCGTCGTCGTGACCGAGACGGCCGAGGAACTGTCCCCCTTCGAGATCGCCCGCCTGTCGACCGCCGACCTGCTGCGCGTCGATCTCGCCACGATCGTCCGGGGCCTTGACCGCCTGCGGCCAGACCCACCGGGCGAGCAGCAGCTCAGCTTGATCGTCCCGAGTTCATTTACCAGCCTATCCAGCACCAACGGCCGCGCCCAGCTTGTCGAACAGCTCAAGACGGCGAGCCAATTCGTGCGGTTCGGCGTGATCTGCGAGATCGCCGACATTGAGGGCGTGCCGCCCGGGGCGCTCGTGGCGGCGACCGCCCTTGTTCGCCCGTTCAGTCTGCTGGTCGTCGGGCATCTGCTCGATCCGGCCCCGCGTCAGATTGCGAGGCTGGCTGGCTGCGGGCTGCAGGCCCTGTCATTCGAACGCCCGGCCCGGCTCGACGCCGATGAATTCCTGAATTGGGCGCCGAGCGCGATCCGCGCGGCGCGGCAGGTCTCCAAATCGGTCCTCGTCTACCGGGTATCCCCCTCCGATGCCGCGCGCCTGGCGGCGTTGGGCGCCAGTCACGCAACCCTCTCATCAACTTGATCCGGAGAGGCACACCGCCGAGGGTTCTACAAGCAATGCGTAGTCATACAGATGCGGTCGCGATTCTCCCGAGGGACTCAGATCAGGTCGCGGCAATTTGCCTCGCGAGATCAACTGTCTTGTTAACAGACGCGAACTGTTCCGAGGCTAGGCTCGCCTTCAAGGCAAGCGGGTCATCCGTTGAAAGGGCCATTCCACTCTCTTCAAGAGGGGGAAGGAATAAAATGTGATGCGCACTGAATATTCTCCGGCATCACAAACCCCGAGGGCGGACGCCACCGTTGCGCGGGCGCGCGGGCGCAGCGAGACCAAGGCGCCGGATTCGGTTCGCCAGGGACGGCGCTGGATTCTGCTGGCCCTGGCGGCGGCGGCGGCCTCCAGCGCCATCGTCATCGGATTGATCCGGATGGGGGCGAGCACGGGTTGGCGCCACGAGGCGAGCGTCGATCTCGCCTATCTGATCTTCTCGGCTGTAGCGTGCGCATGCGCCACTTGGGCGGTGGCGCGAGGCGAGCGGGCAGCCAGGCCGACGTGGGCCTGCCTTGCGCTTGGCCTTGGCGCGACGGCCGTCTGCTTTCTCGCGCAGATCCTCATCTACCTCGCCCCTCCGCATCAACTCCCGTTCCCGTCCATCATAGACGTCGGCTATCTGGCCTTTCCCGCCTTGGCGATCGTCGGCATGCTCGTGTTTCCCATGCGGGCCAGCGGTGGCGTCCGCCATCGGCGCCTCCTGGATGGCCTGATGGTCGCCGGGGCGCTCTCCTCGATCTCCTGGTCCACGGCCTTGGGCGCGATTGTCCACGCCAGCGGCGTGAGCCCCGCCGGTTTGACACTCTGGTTGGCCTTCCCAGTGCTCGATATCGCGGTCACCACCATCGCGATCCTCAATCTCGGCCGGTCTTCGAAGGACCAGACCGCACTGGCCTTGATCAGCGTCGGCATGACCCTTTTCGCGGTCTCGGACACTGGGTTCCTCTATCTGAACCTGCTTCACCCGGACCGCCTGGCGAATACCGCCCTCGTCATCCTTTCGTTCATTTCAGGCTTGGTCCTCCTGTCGATGGCGGCCTTGGCGCCCCCTCAGGTCCGGCGTTCATCTGACGAGGTCCCGGCCGTCCGGCCGGGCGGCGTCTACACCTTGCCCTACGTCCCGCTCCTGGCAGCCGGCGCGGTCCTCGCAGCACGCAGCCTCACGGGCCATCCCATGGACCTCGTGACCCAAGCCCTGATCGCGATTACGGCGGGGCTGGTCCTGGCGCGGCAATTCTCGACCCTGCGTGACAACCGCGACCTGTTCCTGGCCGTAGCCCAGCGGACCGAGGCCCTGGAGGCTCAGGCCGTCGAACTCAACCGACTGCGCCTGGCCGCCGAAGCCGCGACCCAGGCGAAGAGCGAATTCCTGGCGAACATGAGCCATGAGATCCGCACCCCGATGAACGGGGTCATCGGGATGACCGCGCTCCTGCTGCGCGGCGACTTGACCGCGGAGCAACGGCAATTCGCGGACGCCGTGCGGGTGTCGGCTGACAACCTCCTCGGGATCATCAACGACATCCTGGACATCTCGAAGCTCGAGGCCGGAAAGGTGGAGCTTGAGAGCCTTGATTTCAGCCTCGAGACGGTCGTCGAGGATACGGTCGAGCTGCTCTCGCCAAGAGCGACGGAGAAGGGCGTAGAGATCGCCTGCTATCTGGACGATGGCGCGCGGCAGCTGCTGCGTGGCGATCCCACGCGGCTACGGCAGATCCTCCTTAACCTGCTGTCCAACGGGCTGAAGTTCACGGAGCGCGGCTTCGTCGCCATTGAAGTGTCGTCGAAGCCGAACGGAGATCGCGTAGGCCTCAGGATCGAGGTGAGCGACACCGGTATCGGTCTGAGTCCGGAAGCCAAGACCAAGCTGTTCCAGAAATTCCAGCAGGCCGACGGGTCGATCACGCGCCGCTTTGGCGGCACCGGCCTTGGGCTGGCGATCTGTCTTCAGCTCGTGGAGATCATGGACGGCAAGATCGGGGTCGAAGACCGCCGAGGCGGCGGCGCCACGTTCTGGGTCGAAATCGACCTGGATCGGGCTGGCGAGGCGTCTGCCGCCGTCCTTCCTCGCGAAGACCTTCGGGGCGTTCATATCCTCGTCGTCGATGACCTGGAGCTCAACCGCAGCATCTTCGCCCGCCAGCTGACCTCGGAGGGCGCAATCGTCCAGGAGGCCGACTGCGGCCAGGGCTGCCTGGACGCCCTACGCGCGGCCCAAGACGCGGGACGACCTTACGCGATCGTGTTGCTCGACCACATAATGCCCGGCATGGCCGGCGATGAAGTCGCCCGGCAGATCCACGCCGATCCGCACCTGCAACCGCCCAAGCTGGTGCTGGCGTCATCCATCGGCATGCCGATCAGCACGGATTCCGCGGCGGGCGCGGGCTTCGACGGGTTCCTGACAAAACCTGTCCGCCACCACGTCCTGATCGAGGCGTTGACGGGGCTGCTGGGCCCATCAGCCGTGACGCCGAACGCTTCCGCGGCGCTGGATCCGGACCCCGCCGGCGGGGTGGATGGCGGGCTCATTCTCCTGGCGGAGGACAACGCGATCAACATCCTATTCGCCACCACCGTTCTCGAGACAGCGGGCTATGGCGTGCGCTGCGTGAGCAACGGCGCGGAAGCCGTCCAGGCAGCTCAGGAACAACACTTCGATCTGGTGTTGATGGATGTGCAGATGCCCGTCATGGACGGCCTCGAGGCGACACGATTGATCCGCAAACTTGGCGGAGCACTGGGATCGGTGCCGATCGTCGCCATGACGGCCGGGGCCATGAGCGGCGATCTCGATGCATGTCTCGCGGCCGGCATGGACGACCATGTTTCCAAGCCGATTGAGATCGAAGCGTTTCTGGAAGCTGTGGCCAAGTACGCCGCCCGCGACCCAGACGCCTCGGATCTCAGCCAAGATATTCCGGCCGCGGCAGCCCGGGCCGACAAGAAGAACGTCAACGGTCCCCGATCGAAGTGACCTGGAGCGCATCGCCAGTGCGCCGCGCCGCCGAGCCGGATCATGGGCGCTCGCAGCGAGTGGTCTTCATCCCGTCCCCGTTCACGCCGCCACGCGTCGCCGAGACCGCTCTGGCAACGCGCTCGGCGCGTCCGTCACGCGGGGCAGCTACGGCAGGCGGCGAAGCGCCGCACGGTCTGCCATGAAGCGTCGTCTACGAGCGATGCTCGGCGCTTCACCGCGGCTCCTGGGCTGCGCGGCCGCCTGGCTGTCCTTGGCGGCGGCTCCGGCGGCCGCGCAGACGCCGCCTGCATTCGCGACGCAGGCTGCGGCCATGGAGACGACCGCCATCGAGGAAATCGTGGTGACCGCGAACAAGCGGTCGGAGCCGATCAGCAAGGTGTCGGCTAGCCTCATGGCGTTGTCTCAGGCGCAGATGGAACGCCAAGGTATCCGAGAGGTGCAGGATCTCGTGTCGGCCATCCCGGGCCTGAGCTTCAGTCAGAACACAGGATACAACACGGCCAACAGCACGGTTTCGATCCGCGGCATCGTTTCAAGGGCCGGCGCGGCCACGACCGGCGTCTATATCGACGACACGCCGATCCAGGCGATCGGCGATATAGAGAATTTCCTGGGAAGTTCGTTCCCCAAGGTGTTCGACCTCGAACGCGTCGAGGTGTTGCGCGGCCCGCAAGGCACCTTGTTCGGCGCGGGCGCCGAGGGGGGCGTGGTTCGGTTCATCACGCCCAAGCCCAGCCTGACCGCCATGGATGGCTACGCGCGCGGCGAGGTCAGCGCCACGCAGGGCGGGGGACTGAGCTACGAGACCGGAGCCGCCGTGGGAGGGCCGATCCTCCAGGATGAACTCGGGTTTCGCGCCAGCCTGTGGACTCGCCACGACGGGGGCTACACCGACCGGCGCGCCTACACCACCGGCCTGGTCGATCACAAGCCCGACTATTCGGACAGTCTTGTGACCCGCTTGGCGCTGACGGTTGCGCCCGCGGAAGGTCTCACGGTCACGCCGTCGATCTACTACCAGCGCACCCACGCCAACGATCAGAGTTCCTATTGGACCGCGCTCTCAGACCCCGGCCGCGGTCGATTTGAGCGGGGCAATGCGATCCGCGTTCGTCTGACGGACAGCTTTACGCTCGCCTCCCTTGCGACGGGCTATGACCTCCCCGGCATGAAGCTCACGTCTGTGACGTCCAACTTCCAAAGAGCGGGCCGAACGCCTTACGATCTCACCAACGTCCTGGCGCCCCTTCTCATCGGGAACTTCTTCCCTACGGTTCCGGATCACGCCTATTTCGACCGGTCGGAGGCCATCACAAGGCAGCGCATCTGGACTGAGGAGGCGAGGCTTCAGTCGACGGACACGTCCGCGAGGCTGCGCTGGGTTGGCGGCCTATTCGTTCAGAGCCTGAAACAGACGGACGGCGAGACGACCTTCAATCCCTATCTGGACGAGCTTCTAACCGACGCGCTGGGGGCGCCGGCCAATCTGAACCTCTTGAACGGGGTCTCCGCGTTCGCCACCCGACAGGAGTACACGCTCGTGCAGGTCTCCGGCTTCGGAAGCCTGGACTACAAGGTCAGCGAGACGATCACCGCCACGATGGGATTGCGCATCACCCGATCGAGGTTGGACATTCAAGATCGGACGGACGGACCGTTCACGGGCCTGAGCACGATCAAGGGACGCATTGCGGAATCGCCCGTGACACCCAAATTCGCGCTGTCGTGGCAGGCGACGCCTGACGCCCTCTACTACGCCAGCGCCGCGAAAGGGTATCGGATCGGCGGGGTCAACGTCCCGGCGCCGCTGTCGCTCTGCGCGCAGGACTTGGCCGCGGTGGGGCTCAAGCAGACGCCGACGACATATCAATCCGACAGCACCTGGAGCTACGAGATCGGCGCCAAGAACCGCCTCTACGAAGGCCGTGTTCAATATGAGCTGAGCGCCTACCACATCGACTGGAGGGGCGTTCAACTCCTGACGGCTCTGAACTGCGGATTCGGCTATGTCCTCAACGCCGGCGCCGCGGCCAGCAATGGCGTCGACCTGACGGCGCACGCACAGCTCGGTCGCGCCCTGACCCTTGGCCTGGCGGTCGGCTATGACGATGCGCGCTACACGCAGACGGTAAGGTCGGGTGCGGGCGTGATCGCTGAAGGCCACGCGGCCGTTGGCAACCCGAACACCGGCGACGTCATCTCGCCATGGGCGCTGTCGCTGACGTTCCAATATGATCTCCCGATACATGAGGAGTTCGCCCCCTACATCTGGGCGGAATACGATTTTCACAGCCGGAACCCTGGCCCGTTCACGAGCCAGACGCCCACCGCGGCGGCATACGATCCGACGATCCCTGCGGACCCGGCAACCCATTTGGTCAAGCTGCGCGCGGGCGCCAGGGTCTCTGAGGTCGAACTTTCGGTTTTCGTGGACAACCTTTTGAATTCGCACCCGCAGATCGGGTTGCAGCACGCAGTCGTGGCGTCCCCGGTCTACTCCGCGACTACCTTTCGGCCCAGGACCATAGGGGTCAATGCGGCCTATCGGTTCTAGCCGAGACCCCGCATCCGGATGGGGAGGCTGACGGGGGAGGGAGCCCGATGGCGGTCGAGCGAAAGGCTTGGCGAGGCTCGATCGCGTGTTCAGGTCTGCGTGAGAGGATCCGCCCCTTCGAGGCTGTAGAAGAAGAAACGAAACCCCGAAACTTTCATCACCCGACCCGCGCCTTACAACGGGTTCTCGGGCCCCAAAGAGCGGCGGCCAAGAGCGTGCGCCATATGTCGCCTTCACTTCGCTAACTTTGCGCGCTAATCTGCCATGACAGGGAAGCTGCGGCGAGGCTGGGTGCAGATGGTCGAGGACATTGGCCCGTCGACCTCATTGCCACCTCTCCTCGACAGCGGGTCTGACCGGCGATTCCGCGATCTGATCCAGGCGCTGCTCGGCATATCCAGCCGTTTCGTCGATCTCCGGGAACGGATTGGCGCACACGTGGGACTGACCGGCCCGCAGTACAGCATGCTGATGTCCATCCCGCACCTAGCCGCGCGCGGCGCCGGCGTTACAGTCGGTCAACTGGCGGCGCACCTTCACGTCAGTGGGACCTACGTCACTGCCGAGTCAAAGAAGCTGGCGGCCAGGGGCGAGATTGAACGTCTGCCCAATCCCGGGGATCGCCGCAGCGTCCTTCTGCAACTCACCCCCAAGGGCCGCCAGACCCTGGCCCAGGTCCTGCCCATGGTCCGCAATGTGAACGATGCGCTGTTCGCGGGCTTGAACCGGGAAGCCTTCGAGTTGCTGCGAACCGAAATGATGCGACTGGTGATGGCGTGCGATGATGCCCTGCTCGTCGCCCGGCGGCACGCCCTGACTCGCGAGTCCTAGCGGCCTGGGCTCACGGACCAGCGCTTGGCCCGTGCCTCTTGTCTCTCTATTAGCGTTGTTACTTCGGTAAGTTTACGGTATTTATGAACTACCGCACCCGGGAACGGCCGAAAATGAACATGAGAACGGTCGCCGCGCTTCTCGCGGCCCTGTTTGCATCGACGCGCGTCGTCGCGGCCCCGGCCTGCACGGCCCTGGTCAACGTGACCGTTGTTGCGACGGATCGTGAGCACCTCACGGCGCATCAGACCGTCCTAGTATGGGGCGACCGGATCGAAGCCGTCAGCGTCAGTGAGGCGATCAAACCCCCGCGAGGTTGCCGGCTGATCGATGGGCAAGGCCGATACCTCATTCCGGGGCTCGTCGATACGCACGTCCACTTTTTCGGCTACTCCCGCGGCGGCGAGGGCGATCTCGGGACCGAGAACGCCATCCTGCGGATGCTTCTGGCCAACGGCGTAACGACGGCGCTGGTCATGGAAGGGTCGCCGGCGATCCTGCACCTGCGCGCCGAACTGGCGGCGGGACATCGCACGGGCCCCACGCTCATGTCGGCCGGTCCGATGATCCAGGCCGCGGACACCGGCGCGCCGCCCGGACGCAAGACGTTCTCGACACCGGCGGAAGTGCGGCGCGAGGTCGAGGACGAAAAACGACTCGGCTACGACTTTGTGAAGGTCCACGGCGCGATGCCCCAGAGACCTACACCGCGCTCCTGGAGACCGCGCGCAAGGTCGGCCTGCCGGTCATCGGCCACGTGCCCGACAACCTCGGGATCGATGCCGCGCTCGAGGGCGGCCAGGTGATGATCGCCCACACGGAATCATACCTGCAGACCTACTTCGAGTTCGGTCGAAAGCTGCCGACCGACCCTGCGGAGATCGACGTCATGGTCCGGGACGTGGCGTTTCGGACGGCCAAAGCGCACATCTATGTTCAGCCGACCCTTGCGGTGTTCCGTCAGATCATCGCCCAGGTCGCCGATCCGGATGCGCTCCTGCAACGCCCAGAGATGCGGCTGATACCGCCGGCGGCGATCAGCGATTGGCTGCCCGGCCACAACCCCTATTTGAGCCACTGGACCTACGCCGACATCCCGCGCTTCCAGGCCGAATATCGCGTCATGCAGCGCCTGGTCCGGAGCCTGCGGGATGCTGGCGTGCCCCTCCTGGTGGGAACCGACGACATGGTGCCCATCCAACTGCCGGGCTTCGCCCTCAAGGACGAGATGATACAACTTGAGGAAGCCGGTCTCACACCCGTTCGAGGTGCTTCAAGCGGCGACGGCCACCTCCGCGCGGTTTCTGGGCCAAAAGAACGCCGGCTCCATCGGACCGGGCAGCGCGGCTGACCTCGTGCTGCTCGACGCGAACCCTCTGGAGGATGTCTCCAATATCTTCCGCCAGTCCGGCGTGATGCTGCACGGGCGGTGGCTCGCTGAAGCGTCGCTTCAACACGCGCTCTGGTCGCGGATGGAAACAGGCCCGGCCCGATAGTCGCTCTCGATCCTCGGCGCTGTCTTCGTGGCCGCTGGCCTGATGGCCAAGAGCAAGCTGTTCGCCCAGGTGCGCGGGGACGAACTTCTTCTCAAGCTGCCCGCAGATCGAGTTCGTGATCTGGTCGCTAGGCGCAGCGCCGGCGCCTTCAAGCCACGGCCCGGCCGGGCGATGACGGAATGGGTGCTCGTCGACCTGGACGCGCGAAGGGCTTGGAACGGTCCGGCGCGTAAGGCACTCGGGTTTGCGCAGGCGAAACGATGAAAACGGGGCGCTCTAATCAGTGAACCAGAAGGATGAGCCCGATCACCCCGGACACCAGCAGAATCGCCAGCCGGCGGTGGTGGCGCTAGGCCGAGCGGGATGAGAAATCCCCTTCGCTGTCGGCCACCAGGGTGACGACGGTCGCGCCCGGGCTGAGCAGGCGATGGATCGGGCATTTGCCGGCGATTTCGATCAATCGGGCCCGCTGCGCCGCGTGCAGATCGCCCCCGATCGTGATCGTCCGCGTGTAGGTTTCTGGCGGCGCCGCAGCGGGATCCGCTCCGTGTGCGACGTCCACGTTTACCCGCCGCAGCGCCCAGCCCTTGCGCCGCGCGTAGAGCCGCAGGGTCTGGACCGTGCAGGCCGCCAGGGCGGTGGCCACCAGATCGTGCGGGGTAGGGCCGAGATCGAATCCGCCGAGGCTCAAGGGCAGGTCGCCCACGAACCGCGCCGGGCCGGCAATGAGTTGCACCTGGGTTCCGCCGTATCCTGGGTCCAGGGCGGATGACACGCGATTTGTCGGTCTGTCCATCTTCGCGAAACTGTCTCATGGCTCGAGGGGTCTATTGCACCGGCTCCTGGTAGGCGTACGCGCCGCGCCGGGATTGTAGAAGTCGCCGACGATCGGTCTGCGCCGGAGAGGCGACGACCCTGCGACGGGGGTCGCCGCCTCGGCGGGTGAGGCGGCAGTCATGCCTGGCGAATCCATGTCGTTTGGCTTCGGCCCGGCGTCGCTACGGGGGAGGATGACGCCGGGCGGGACGCTTGGCGCCTCTGCCGTCTCGAACCGCGCGCCGATAGAACGCCGTTACGGCCAGCGCCGCTTGGCGCGATCGGTAAGATTTGGTCGTTTCAGCTGGATTCGCCTCGCGACGAGGCCTCGATCCGTGAGGACCGCCGTCAAGCCACCGCTGCGGCTTCGTAGGCCCGCAGCAAGACGTCGGCGGCGTCCTTGGCTGCGAGCCGAATGGCGGTGGGTCCGATCCGGTCGGCGGCGCCGACAAGCACCCGATCCACGGTGTCGGATTCCAGCAGACCTCTGAAGTGCATGGCGACTTTCCATGGGTCGGCGGCGCGCAGTCTCCGCGCCTTCATTTCGTCCTCCATGAAGGTCGCGACGCGCGACCAGACCACCTTCGGTCCGCGATCGAACAGTAGCTTCCCGATACCCGCCCGAGGCCCCTCGGTGATGCTCATTCGGCGGGTCGCCAGGGCCTCCGGCGTCAACGCCAGGTTCAGATATCCGATTCCAAACCGCTCAAGGGTCAGGCGCAGATCATCCGAAGGCCTCAAGACTTCGAACACCGGAGCAGCGTGATCGATCGCGGCCTCGAACATCACCGCCAGGAACAGTTCCTCCTTGGAGGGGAAGTAACGGTAGAGGGTCTGCTTCGAGCCCCCGAGCCCGGCCGAGACCATGGCCATGCTGGCTCCGGAATAGCCGTACTCGTGGAAGACCTTCGTCGCCGCCGCGATGATCCTCTGACGCGTCGCGTCGGTCTTTACCCGCATCGCCATCTCCATTCCGAGACCAAGGTGTACGATTTCCGCTTGACGGCCGCAACGGCCGGCTCCATATCAAACCGGGACGGTACAGTACGGTCCCGTTATAGGAAGCCTGAGCGATGTCGACAACCCATGTCACGGTCCGATTGGCGCGCCGCGTCATTTGCGCTTCGTTGCTCGCTTCCACAGCCCTGGCTTTATCGGCCTGCGCCTCCGTGCCGAATCTCGGCGCGGCGCCGAAACCCACATCGATTCTGGCCTATGCCGCTCGCGACAGCCTATCGGCATCCACCGCGGATTGGCCGCAGGACCGCTGGTGGGCCGTCTACGGCGACACACAGCTTACGCAGCTGATCGACGAAGCGCTGGCCGGCGCTCCGGACATGACCATCGCCGGGGCGCGCGTTCGGCAGGCGCAGGCCTATGCCGAACAGGCTGGCGCGGCGCTTCTGCCGCAGGTGACCGGCAACGCCCAGGCGTCCGCGACCAAGCTGAGCTACAACCAGCAAGGTTCGAAATTCACCGCTTTCGCGCCCCATGGCTTGCAGAGTTCAGGTCAGGTGGCTCTGAATTTCGGCTTCGACCTGGACCTGTGGGGGAAGAACCGCGCCGCGCTGACCGCGGCGACCTCAGGCGCTCAGGCGGCGCGCGCTGACTTCGCTGAGGCGCGCCTGACGCTGTCGACGTCCGTGGCCGCGGCCTATGCGGATTTCGTTCAGCTCTACGCCGACCGCGACGCCGCCGAAGACGCGGTGAGAGTGCGCGCGCAGTCCGCGGCGCTCATCGACCAGCGCATGGCCCAGGGCCTGGAAAACGCTGCGGCATCCGAACAGGCGAGATCTGGTCGTGCGAGCGCGGAGGCCGAGCTGGCCAATCTCGATGAAGCCATCGGCCTCGCTCGTGACCGCCTCGCTGCTCTGCTGGGGCAGGGCCCTGACCGAGGTCATGCGATTGAGCGGCCCACACCAAGCGCGATCAGGCCGTTTGGCCTGCCCGCCGATCTCCAGGCCCACCTGATCGGGCGCCGTCCAGACGTGGTCGCCGCACGGCTTCGGGCGGAAGCGGCCGGCCATCAGATCAAGTCGGCCAAAGCCGGCTTCTATCCCGACATCAATCTGACCGCGGTGCTCGGCGCACAGTCATTGGGGCTGAACCTGCTGACGAAGGCCGGGTCTGAGTTCGGCAACGCCGGACCGGCAATCACCCTGCCGATCTTCAGTGGAGGTCGGATCGAGGGCGCCTATCGTGGTGCGCGCGCCGGGTATGACGCCGCGGTCGCGACCTACGACAGCGCCGTCGTCCACGCCCTTCAGGATGTGGCGGATGTGGCCGTCAGCGAACGGGCGCTTGACCTGCGCCTGACCAAGAGCCGCGAGGCCCTGCAAGCCTCACAGCGAGCGCACGACCTGGCGCAGCTCCGCTATCGCGGCGGGCTCGCCCCCTATCTCGATGTGCTGACGTCGGAAGACGCGTTGATCGCCAACCGCCGCGCGGTCGCCGATCTCGAGACCCGAGCCTTCGTCCTCGACATCACCCTCGTCCGCGCCCTCGGCGGCGGGTTCCACGCAGCCTGATCCGCCAGCTCTGACCCCGGGGATATCCTCATGTACGACGCTGAAGCCCCCAAAAAGCAAATGGAGTCGATTGGTGCGCCGGCCGCCGATGACGGCCAGGGCAAGCCGAAGACGGAGCTCCGCACCAAGCTTCTGGCGGGGGTGGGTGGAGCGGTCGCTTTGGGCGCCATTGCTTTTGGCGCCTACTGGCTCGCCATAGGGTCGCACTACGTCACGACGGAAGACGCCTATGTCGATGCGGATTCCGCGCAGGTCACGCCGCTCATCGGCGCGCCGGTTCGCCAGGTGCTGGTCGCCAATACCCAGACGGTTCGGCGGGGCCAGGTGCTGGTGCTGCTTGACGACACGGACGCCCGAATTGCGGTGGCCACAGCCCAGGCGCAACTCGACCAGGCTCAGCGTCACGTCCGAGGCTACTTCGCCGCGGACGATGGCCTTTCGGCGCAGGTCCTGGCCCGCACGGCTGAGATCGCCAAGGCGAACGCTGCCATGGCGTCGGCCAGGAGCGAGCTGCAAAGGACCGCCATCGATCTGCAGCGACGCAAGGCGCTTGCCGCGTCAGGCGCCATATCGGGCGAGGAGCTCACCCAGGCGCAGACGGCGAATGCCGCCGCTCAGGCCAATGTCGACGCCGCAAAGGCTGGGCAGGCCCTCGCAGCCGCCAATCGCGGCGCGGCGGAAGGCTCCCTCAGCGCCAGCGCGGCGCTGACCGCCAATGCGACGATCGACGCCAACCCGGAAGTCGCCGCGGCGCGCGCTCGCCTGGACCAGGCGAGGGTTGATCTGACGCGGACCGTGATGCGGGCTCCGATCGATGGGACGATCGGCCAGCGCGCCGTTCAGGTCGGTCAGCGCGTGGCGCCCGGCGTTCCGCTGATGGTCGTCGTCCCGATCCAGCAAGCCTACGTCAACGCGAATTTCAAGGAAGTGCAGCTCAAGCGGGCCCGCATCGGCCAGCCCGTAGAGCTCACGTCTGACCTTTATGGCGGCGGCGTGAAATACCATGGGCGTGTCGTGGGCTTCGCGGCCGGCACGGGCTCGGCGTTTTCCCTGATCCCCGCGCAGAACGCGACCGGCAACTGGATCAAGGTGGTCCAACGCGTGCCCGTCCGCATCGCCCTCGATGCAAACGAATTGCGACTTCACCCGCTCCGCCTTGGCCTGTCGATGAAGGCCAGCCTCAACACCTCGCGGTGACGCCCGTCATGGCGCCTGCTCAACCCGCTCCAGCCGCGGCCTCCACCCATCTCACCGGTGGGCCGCTGGTGATCTCCGGCCTGCTGCTGGCCGTTGCCAATTTTCTCGTGGTTCTCGACACCACGATCGCCAACGTCTCCGTGCCGAACATTGCCGGCGGCTTGGCGGTCTCGCCCGATCAGGGCGTCTGGGTGATCACCTCATATGCGGTGGCCGAGGCGATCAGCGTGCCGCTCACGGGATGGCTGGCCAAGCGCTTCGGCGCCGTGCGCGTCTTTGTCAGCGCCATGATCGGCTTCGGCATCTGCTCGCTTCTCTGCGGGTTGGCGCCGTCGCTGGGGGTTCTGGTCCTGTTTCGCGTGATGCAGGGTCTATTCGGCGGGCCGCTCATGCCGCTTTCGCAGACACTGCTTCTGCGGGTCTTTCCGCCGAAACTCGCCTCCGCCGCAACAGGGCTTTGGGCTGTGACCAGCCTGCTCGCGCCGATCCTCGGCCCGATCCTGGGCGGCGTGCTCTGCGACAGCCTGGGATGGCAGTCGATCTTCTACGTCAACGTCCCTATCGCCCTGGTCTGCGCGGGCCTCGTCTGGAGCCTCCTGCGCTCACAGGAAACGCCGACAGCCAAAACGTCCATCGACGTTGTCGGCCTGGGGTTGCTGGCCCTCTGGGTCGGGGCGCTGCAGATAATGCTCGACCTCGGCGAGGATCGCGACTGGTTCCAGTCCCCGCTGATCGTCGGACTCGGCCTGACGGCGCTGCTGGGTTTCGCGGTGTTCCTGATCTGGGAACTGACGGAGAGGGACCCGATCGTCGACCTCAAGGTGTTCCGCCACCGCGGCTTTTCCGCCGGCGTCGCGACGTTGAGCCTGGGCTTCGGAGCCTTCTTCGGCATCAATGTTCTGACACCGCTCTGGCTGCAAACCAACATGGGCTACACCGCCAGCTGGGCGGGCTACGTGGCGGCCATGATTGGCGTGTCCGCGGTGGTGTCCGCCCCGGTGGCGGCAAGCCTCGCCGGCAAAATAGATCCCCGGCGGTTGGTCTTCCTCGGCTTGGCTTGGATCGCGCTCACCACCGTCCTGCGCAGCCAGGCGACATCGGACATGACCTTTTTCCAGATCAGCCGCTTGTTGCTGTTGCAGGGCTTCGGCATGCCGATGTTCTTCCTGCCGCTGCTCGGTCTCGTGCTCGCCAGTGTCACGCCATCAGAGACCGCCAACGCGGCGGGGCTGATGAGCTTCTGCCGCACCATGTCGGGCGCCGTCGCGACCTCGCTGGTCACGACCGTGTGGTCCAACAACGCAACCCGCAACCACGCCGAGCTTTCGGGCGCGCTCCATGGGGCGCAGGCGACGATGGACCATCTTGCCGGAGCCGGCATGGCCTTGGGCCAGGCGCGCGGGGTGATCGAGGGGATTGTCGAGGGGCAAAGCGTCCTCTTGGCGACCAATCAGGTGCTGGGCGCACTGGCGGTGCTGTTCGTCGTAGCCGCCGCAACGATCTGGCTGGCTCCCAAGCCTTCGCGCGCTGCGGACATGACAAGTGCGCACTGAGGATCGCCAGGCCGGCCCGACCAATGGAGCCGTGGACGTGGCTCCGCCGCTCAAGACCGGCGCCATCTCTGAAACCAAGGAAGCCTGAGCAATGAAGAAAATTCTGCTGATCACCGCCAGCCCACGCGGCGAGGCGTCACACTCACGGAAGGTCGCCTGGCGATTGGTCGACCGGCTGCAGACCGAAAATCCCGGCTCCGTGGTCATAATCCGTGACCTCGACAGCCAGCGGCCACCCCACATCTCGGCGGACTTTGTCGCTGGCCGGGCATTGCCCGACAGCTCACGGACCGAGAGCCAGCGCGCCGCAATGACCTTGTCGGGTCAATTCGTAGACGAGCTCTTCACCGCCGATTTCGTGGTGATTGCCTCGGGGATGATAAACTTTGGGATGTCCACGCCGCTTAAGGGCTGGTTTGACCATGTATTGGTCGCCGGGATGACCTTCAAATACTCCGACGTGGGCGTCGAGGGCCTGGTGAGGGGTAAGAAAGTCTATCTCGTCGTCGCCTCCGGCGGGGTCTATTCAGTTGGTCCGATGCAGTCGCGTGATTTCCATGGGAGTCACATCACGGCGCTGCTCGGCTTCATGGGCATGACCGACCTTGAGGTGATCAGGATCGAGGGCACGGCCCTTGGGCCGGATGCCGCTGAAAGCGCCTTGGGCGCCGCCCTGGAGCAAGTCTCCGAAGTCAACGTCACACACGCCTGAGGAGGGCATCATGACCGCTAGAACATCCATCCGAACCAAGTCCGCCGCATCGGAATCTTCGCAGGCCGGAAGAATTGCGCTCTGGACCGGGAAGGGCGTGGTCGCGCTCATCTTTCTCGCCACCGGAAGCGCGAAGATTCTCGGAGCTCCGCAATTGGTCCGGGGTTTCGAACAGATCGGCCTTGGCCAATGGTTTCGCTATTTCACGGGGGCGCTGGAGATCCTGGGCGCCCTCTTGCTCCTGTGGCCAGCGGCCTCAGGTCTCGGCGCGCTCATCCTGCTCGGGATATCCGTCGGCGCGATCTTCGTGCAGGCCTTTTTCATGCACGGTGACGTTGTCCACACGCTCATTCTCAGCGCTGCGAACGCGGGCCTGGTCTGGGCTAACCGCCGACAGCTGCTCGGCTTTTTGCGCCCGGCGAGCTAAGCAAAGCAGTGCAGGCGCGGGTCAACCCGCCACGAGCCGCGCCTGCCCATCAACCTCCCGCCCGCGGACGACGCAAAGGGCTTGGGCGCTGCCCCCCGCGGCCATCGCGTAGCGGCCACGCATCTGAACTCCACCACTGTTTGACGAAAAGCGAAGGAAGACCCGATGCTTAACTCCGAAACCATCGTCCACCCGCGACTGCAGCACGTCGGGCTGCTTACGGGCAACCTGCCTCGCTTGCTCGACTGGTACCAAAAGGTCCTGGGCATGCGGGTCGTCCATGCGTCTGAAAATCCGACCGCCGCCCCAGCCGGGAGCCCCCCGTCACACGTCAAGGCGGCGTTCCTCAGCAACGATGAAATGAGCCATCGCTTCGCCGTCATCGAAGTCCCTGGCCTGACGGTCGACCCGGAGCGGTCCCGCCATCAGCGCCTGCAGCATGTTGCCTTCGAATTCGGAACGCTCGACGAGTTGTTGGGTAGCTATGCGAGGATCAAGGCGCTGGGCATCGTTCCGCAGTTCTCGGTCGATGAGGGGTCGCAGACCGGCTTCTATTACGAGGATCCCGACGGGAACAGCATCGAGATCAATGTCTGCAACTATCCCGAACGTTGGGCCGCGATCGAGCACATGCAGACCTCGCCGGACTTCGACCACAAGCCGCTCGGGGTCTTCGTTGATCCCGACAAGATGATCGCCGCGCGCGATCTGGGCGCCTCACCCTGGGAGTTGCATAAGCGAGCGTGGCAGGGCGAATTCGAGCCGGAGCACCCGTTCGACCCGACAACGATGCTGTGACCAACTTGGACAGCTGGGCACTGAGATTGGGTGGCAGACTGTGCGCGGCCTGCGCCAGTCACCTGTGCTGACGTCCATTCAGAGATTGGCCCAGTGTGACCAGGAAGAGACCGCCCAAGCCCAGGAGGCATTGATGCGCGATCCAGAAGCCGCCCGCGCCGCGCTGGCGATCCTGCGTGAGGAGCTGCAATCGGCGCGAGGACCTGAACGTCAGCCGCTGGCCGCGACCATCTCGCAACTAGAGCAGGACACGGCCTCCAGCGGCTGAGGTCGTGGCGCTCAGCCGCCTTTCGGCTGTCGGGCGGGCGCCGCCCTGGCTCTTCACGGGCCTTCGATGCCCTCCTGCTGACAGCCCTGACTCATCGCAGGCTGTCTCCAAGGGTTGACGGCCTGGCGCTCCTGCAGGGTGTGTCTGCGAGGGTGCATCGCAGAGGCCTTGTGATAATGGGAGAGGCATGGCTCGTTCATCTGAAAGCTCTGCCAAACGCCGCGCCGCTTCCGAAAGGGGCGCGCCCCAATCCCAGGGCGATGATCAGAAAACCGACCAGGAGTCATCCGCCACTGACGTGAAGACCACTGTCAAGCCGGTCTCCAACGCGATCAACATTCTCAAGGATCTCGGGCAGAGCGGCGCTCCAGCCACCCTGACCCAGATCGCCCGGCGGCTGAGGATCAACACCAGCACGTGCTTCAACATCATGCGCACCCTGGTCGCCGAGGGGGTGATCGACTTCGATCCGGTGGCCAAGACCTACGTGATCGGGTTCGGGCTGCTAAAGCTCGTCCGGAACGCCATCTCCGAAACCGAACACCTGGCTGCTGCGAAGCCCTACATGCACGAGCTCGCAGAGCGGCATGGCGTGACCGTCTGCCTATGGCGCCGCACGGGCGCCAACCGGATCGTCCTGGTGCTCGCTGAGCACAGCTCCGCCGATCTGCGCATTCACGTGCGCGCAGGCATTCGCCTTCCGGTGCTGTTGGGCTCGACCGGTCGGGCCCTTGGTCCGCTTCTGGAGCTCGACGAGGCGCAGCTGCGAGCTGAATTCGCGCAGTTGCGCTGGGCCAAGCCAATCTCCTTCGAGGCGTTTTGGCGAGAGGCGCTCAAGAGCAAGGCGCGCGGTTGGGCGATGGACGACGGGGTGTATTCGGCCGGCATTCTGACTATCTCGGCGGCTATCCGCGGGCCTACCGAGGTGCTTTCGCCCTATTCGCTGACGGTTCTCACCTTCAGTGGCCGTCATGATGAGCGCGAAATCGCCGGCCTTGGCGAGGCGGTCGCGGCGACGGCGCGCAAGCTGTTCGATCTCCTTTAGTCGGGCTCTGGCGGCGGCCTTCGTCGCCCTCGACAGTCATTCTGTAACAAGAATGTTCTTTCGATATGGGAATTCCGGGTTGTGAAACCGATCGCCCAGCGCTAAGAAAGGCCAACAGCTTAGGGAGGCGCCGGGCAGTCGATCGGGCGAGGCGAGCCGTGACGTTGCGCGCCTCTTTCCAGGGGAGCGGGGGACCGGTCTCGACACATCACCTGTCGATCCAAGGCCGGCGACCGCGTGCCGATGACGCCGTTCCGCGAAAATCGCTCAGGACTTTGCGGCCAACCTCGCCGCGGCGTCGGAACATGATGCGGCCAATGGCGGGGCCCAGATCGCGGTTCACCACGCTCGGCAGCGGCCGCACGATTTCCTGGTTGCTGGATCATCGCGCGCGGGAACGGGCGGACCACCCGTTCTTCACATGGGCGCCGTTCGACCTTGAGGCGCGAGTTTGGACCTATGGGGCCTTTTCGGCAGCCGTGGCCGCTGTCGCCGGAGGCTTGAAAGCCCGTGGCGTCGGGCAGGGCGACCTGGTCTTGATCCACCTCGATAACTGCCCCGAATTCCTGCTGAGCTGGTTCGCGACCCTGCGGCTTGGGGCCGTGGCCGTGTGCACAAACACGCGCTCGGCCGCCGATGAGGTCGCCTATTGCGTAGCCCATAGCGGGACGAGATTTGCGGTGACCCAGGAGGCTTATGCCGACCTGGTGGCCGCCGCGCTTCCGAAGGATGGCCGCCTTCTGGTCGTCAGGCGCGGGACGGGGGAGGCGGGCGGCGACGCGTTCGAGGCGCTCCTGGCCTGCGAACCGGCGCCAGCGACGCCCATCTGCGAGCTCGCCCCGGCCAGCATCCAGTACACGTCGGGGACCACCGGTCGACCCAAGGCGGTGGTCTGGACCCACGCCAATTGTCTGTGGGGCGGCAAGGTCAACGCCGCACATGAGAAGCTGACCGCCAACGATGTCCAGCTTGTCTACGCCCCGCTGTTTCATACAAACGCTCAGGCCTATTCGGTGCTGGCGTGCTTGTGGGCTGGCTCAAGCTTCGTGCTTCAGCCGCGCTTTTCGTCGTCCCGCTTCTGGAACGTGTCGGTACATCACCGATGCACCTTCGCCTCGCAGCTCTATTTCACGCTGCGGGCGCTGAGCGGCGTCGAGGTTCCCGACAATCACAGCTACCGTCTGTGGGCCACGGGGATGAGCGGCCATCCGATCGCGACGCGCATGGGCGTGCCCACCATTGGATGGTGGGGCATGACCGAGACTATCTCGCACCCGATTATCGGCGACGTGGACGTGCCAGACACCCCACAAACCATCGGTCGCGCTGCGGCCGAATATGAGATCGCCGTCGTTCGCGAGGATGGCGGCGCGGTCGAGGCCGGCGAAACGGGCGAGTTGCTGGTGCGCGGGACGGTCGGGGTTTCACTCTTCGCGGGTTATCTGCACGACCCGGCCGCGACGTCGTCGGCGTTCGACGACCTGGGCTGGTTCCGGACGGGAGATCGCGTGACGCCCCATCCGGACGGCAGCATCAGTTTCGCCGACCGCGCCAAAGACATGCTGAAGATCGGCGCCGAGAATGTCGCGGCCTCGGAGATCGAGCGTGTCGTAGCGACCGTTGCGGGGGTGGCGGAGGTCGCGGTGGTCGCCCGTCCGGACGCTATGCTCGACGAGGTC
>Ga0210400_10000464_pt1 | contig 45535 bp, 40 predicted proteins | sample IncBWH26MmetaG_FD_155456 | JGI IMG/M metagenome (GOLD analysis project Ga0210400, IMG submission 155456) | Forest soil microbial communities from Barre Woods Harvard Forest LTER site, Petersham, Massachusetts, United States - Inc-BW-H-26-M | ecosystem: Environmental > Terrestrial > Soil >... | reverse complement strand
GGAGGGACGGGCCCTGTGAAACCTTGGCAACCGGCGGAAACGCACGGTGCCAATTCCTGCCGTAGCCAGTAGTGGCAACGGAAAGATGGCGAGCAGTCATGGACTGACAAGCGTCGAAGAGGCCCCGGAAGCCCGGGGCCTCTTCGTTTTTGGATCGCGACGCGGACTGGCGCGGATCTGCGCCTCGAACCGCCCGGAGGGCCGCACGCGCGGCAACAAGGGCGGATCTGATCCAGCCTCATCCGAGGCTCGGGGAGGCTCTGCCTCCACATGGAGAAACCATGCTCGCCGCTCCGGTCCACGCCCGGCCAGCCATCCCCTTCCGCCGCCACGGCCACGGCCCCGCGCGCGTGTTGCTGCTGCACGCGCTCACGGGCTCGCCGGACGCGGCGGACCGCGCCGATGGGGACACAACCGTGAAGGGCTGGTGGTCTCCACTCTTCGAACAAGAAGCCCCGCTCGCGGCGGAGGCCTGCACGGTCTGGACGCCGCAGCTGCCGGACTCCGAGGGCGTGACGGCCCGGGATCTGGCTTTGTCTCTTGCGGCCTGGATCGAGGCGGAGGATCTCCGTTTCGACCTGCTCGCGGGCGGTTCTCTCGGCGGCATGGTGGCGCTCGAGCTCGCGCTGCAGGCACCCTCCCGCTTCGCATCGGTCGCCGTCATCGGATGCGGCGGGCGCAGCGACGCTTGGGTGCGCGGCCATGTGCACGCGGAGCGCCGCATCCTGGAAGCCCCCCTGCCGGACAAGCAGGCCATCGCGCTCGCGCGGCATTCCGCCATGCTCAGCTTCCGCGCGCCCCGCGGCCTGGAGGCGCGATTCTCGGATGGCGGCATCGAGGCCTGGCTGGACCACCACGGCACCGCCCTCGCCGCGCGCTTCACCCGCGCCCGCTACCACGCGCTCCTGGGCGCCATGGCCTCCCACGATCTCGGCCGCGACCGGGGCGGGCTGGTGGCCGCGCTCAAGGGGCTGGCATGCCCGCTCCATGTGTTGGGCATCGACACTGATTCGCTCTTCGCGCCCGCCCTCATCCGTGAGCTGGCGGAGGCCGCGCGCCGCGCAGGCCGCTTCGGCAGCCTGCGCTGGCTGAACAGCCCCCACGGCCACGACGCCTTCCTCCTTGAATGGCCGCAGGTCGCGGCGTGGCTCGACTACCTGCTGGCCCTCGCGCCCCATGCGGAGATCCCATGACGCTCAAAGTCCTCAAGTTCGGCGGAAGTTCGGTCGGGAACGCCGAGGCGCTGCTCCGCGCCGCCGCCATCATCCGAGCGGAGCTCCCGGAAGGCGGGCTCGTGGTGGTGTCCGCCATGAAAGGCGCCACCGATGGCATCCTCGCCGCCGTGGAGGCCGCGGGGCGCAGCGATGGAGCGGCGGCGCGGCGCGCTCAAGAGGGCATCCGCCGCCGCCATGAGCAGGCGGCTAACGCCCTGGAATTGCTGGGCGCCGTGGAGGCGCCCTGGAACGATCTCTTCGAACGGCTCTCGAACCTGCTGGCGGGCATGGCGATGCTGGGCGAGGCCACGCCGCGGGCTCGTGACGCGGCGCTGGGCGTGGGCGAATCCTTGTCAGCCCACCTCGTGACGGCGCTGCTGGAGCGCGGGGGCACCGGCGCCCGCTTCCGCGACGCGCGCGCGGTGCTCAAGACCGACGCCCGCTTCGGCCAGGCCCGGCCCCAGCCCGCGCTCATCAGAAGGGCCGCGGAGCCCTGGCGCCGCGACATCGCCCGCGGGGCGCGCATCATCACGCAGGGCTTCATCGGCGAATCGCCCGATGGCGCCACGACGACGCTGGGCCGCGGCGGCTCCGACACCAGCGCGACGCTGCTGGGGGAAGCGCTGGGCGCGGAGGAAGTCCAGATCTGGACCGATGTGGATGGCGTGCTCAGCGCCGATCCCAGCCTCGTGCCCGAGGCGCGGCCCCTGCCTGTGATGAGCCTCGCGGAGGCCACGGCCCTCAGCGCCTTCGGCGCGAAGGTGCTCCACGCGGATTCGCTGGCGCCCCTGGCCCGCGCGGGCTTCCGCCTGGTGGTGGCCAACACGCTGCGGCCCGAGGCCTCGCGGACCTCGGTGCTGGCGGCGCCGCCTCTGCGCGCCCCCGGCGAGGTGACAAGCGTGGCGTACAAAGAAGGGCTCACGCTTTTGCGCCTGCCCGCGGGCACGCGGCTCGATGAGATCCTCCAGCACGCGTCATCGCTGGATGAAGCTGGCGCGCGCCGCTTCGGCCTGCTCGCCAATCCCGAAGGCGCGCTGATGGCCCTGTTACCCGAAACGCCCGCCGCTGAATCGCGGCTCGCGGCGATGGAGGCCGAGGGCTTCGAACTCCAGCGGGGCTGGGCCGTGGTGGCCCTCGTGGGCGAGGGTTTGCGCCAGGATCCCGGCGCTGCGTTGCGTCTTCTGGCGGCCCTGCGCCACGAACCCATCGGCGGCCTGCTCACGGGCAGCAGCGGCGTGTCCGTGGCCTTCCTCGTGCCCGAAGCGCGCCTGCCCGATCTCATCCCCTCCCTCCACGCCGCCTGCATCGCGTTCCCGGAGGAGGCCGTGCCTGCCGGGCCTTGAACGAAACCCCGTCTCGCCGCGGAAATCTTCTGGTAGGGTTCTCGGATCATGATGATGACCCTCTCCGCTTCCGCGACGGCGACCCTGATTTCCATGGGCCGCACGGGCCTGCGTGCCGGAGTGGTGTCCATTACCACGACGACCACGCGCTTCGAAACCACCCCGGCGGGGCCGTCGTAGACGAACGCCACTCTGCTTCAACCGGCCCCGCGACCTGCGGGGCCTTTTTCTTTTTGGGGATCCCATGTCCTTGTCCCTCTCGCCCCAGCCCGTCCCGCCGCCCGCAGCGGCGGGACGGGCCCTGCGCGTGATGAAATTCGGCGGCACCTCCATGGCGGGCGCGACACGCCTCAAGGCCGTCATCGAGCTGACGCGGCAGGCCCTATGCGAAGACCGCGTGCTGCTGGTGGTCTCGGCCATGTCCGGGGTGACGGATCTGCTGGCCGATGCTGGGCGGGAAGCGGCCGCAGGCCGCGCCACCGATGCCGCGCCACGGTTCCGCGCCCTCCATCTGCGCGTGCTCGAAGCGCTGGGACTGGGACCGGGGACGGCCGCGCGCCTGGATGAACTCGAAGCGGGCCTGTCGGATCTGCTGAGGGGCGTCACGCTGGTGCGGGACTGCCCTCCGAAGGTCTGGGCGCGGCTCCTCAGCGCGGGCGAACGCGCCGCCGCCGCGCTGCTGGCCGGGCTTTTCGAAGCCCACGGCCTGCCCTGCCTGGAGCTGGACGCCGCGCAGATGCTGGCCTGCTCTGGGGATCCACGCGAGGCCGCGCCCCGGCGGGAGGCGATCCGCGAGCGCTTTCGCGCCTACCGTCAGAGCGGCACGCCCCTCGCGCTGCTGCCGGGTTTCTTTGGCGGCGACGCGCAGGGCGAGCCCTTGCTACTGGGGCGCGGCGGTTCCGATTTCTCCGCCGCGCTGGCGGCGGCGGCCGTGGACGCGCGGTTGCTGGAGATCTGGACCGATGTGGATGGCGTCCACACCGCCGACCCGCGTCTCGTGCCCGAGGCGGATTTCCTCGCGGAGCTGAGCTATGAGGAGGCCATGGAGCTGGCCCACTTCGGCGCCAAGGTGCTCCACCCGCGCACGCTCCTGCCCGTGCGGGACGCGGGCATTCCCCTGCGCGTGCGCAACAGCCTGCGGCCTTCGGCGCCGGGCACGCTGGTGCGTGCGGCCGTTCCCGGCGAAGCGCGCGGCGTCGCGCGGGGCCTGACCCTGCTGCGGGACGCGGCCCTGCTGGACCTGTCGGGCCCCGGCCTGCGCGGCGTGCCGGCGATCGCGGCGAAGGGCTTCACCGCGCTGGCGGCGCGGGACATCCCAGTGCTGCTCGTCACGCAGGGCTCCAGCGAATGCGCGCTCACACTCTGTGTGCGCGGCGAGGATCTGGAAACAGCGTCGGAGGCCCTCGCGGCCGCCTTCGAGGCGGAGCTGGCGGCCGGTCTCATGGAACCCGTCCGCTGCCGCCGCGAGCTGAGCATCCTCTCGCTGGTGGGCGACGGCATGCGTCATAGCAGCGGCGTCTGCGGCGCGCTGTTCGGCGCCATTGGCGGCACCGGATGCAATGTGGTGGCCATCGCCCAGGGGGCCAGCGAGAGGTCCATCTCCGCCGTGCTCGCGGCGCCGGAAGCGGACCGCGCGCTCGTGGCGGTGCACCACCGCTTCTTCGGCGAGCCGGGCCGCCTGGACCTCTTCCTGCTGGGTGTGGGCGTGGTGGGCGGCGAGCTGCTGAAGCGCCTGGCCCATCGCGGCGGCGCGGACCTGCGCCTCTGCGCCGTGGCCGATTCCAAGCGCATGAAGCTGGACGCGCGCGGCATCGATCCGGCGAAGGCGCGGGAGATTCTCGACCGCGAAGGCGAGCCCGTGGACCTGGCACGGATGCGCGCCTTCTCCGGAAGCTTGAGCGGCACGCCGGTGATGGTGGACTGCACCAGCTCGGAGGAGCTGTGTGACACCTACGAGGCCTTCGCGGACTCGGGGTTCCACTTGGTGGCCGCCAACAAGAAGGCCAGCAGCGGACCGTTGCCGAGGCTGCTCCGCATCCGCGAGGCCCTGGCCCGCCGCGGCCGCCGCTTCCTCAACGAGACGAATGTGGGCGCGGGCCTGCCCGTGCTCGCGCCGCTGCGGGAGCTGCGAGCCGCCGGCGACCATGTGGCCCGCATCGAGGGCGTGGTGAGCGGGTCGCTGTCCCTCATCTGCGGCCTGCTGGAGGAGGGCCTTCCCCTCAGCGAGGCCGTGCTGCAGGCGCGGGCGCTGGGCACCACGGAGCCGGATCCGCGCGAGGACCTGTCCGGCCTGGATGTGGCGCGCAAGGCGCTCATCCTCCACCGCGAACTGGGCGGCGGTCTGGAACTGCCACAGGTGGAGGTGGAAGGCCTGCTCCCCGCGGACTTCGACGCGGGCGGCGATCTCGCGGCCTTCTTCCAGCGCCTGAAGACGCTGGACGCGCCGTTCAAGCAGCGGCTGGAGACGCTCAAGGCCGAGGGGCGCGCACTGCGCTTCATCGTCATGGCGGACGCGGAGAGCTGCCGCGTGGGGCCCCGCGCCCTCGAGGCCGGGCATCCGCTGGCCTCCGTGAAGGGCGGCGAGAACGCGCTCTCCCTGAGCACGGCGGCCTACACGCCGCGGCCGTTGGTGGTGCGCGGCTACGGCGCCGGCGCGGAAGTGACGGCCCTGGGCGTGCTCGGCGACATCCTCAAGCTCGCGGGGCTGAAATGAATGCCGTCCGCGCTTTCGCGCCCGCCTCCATCGGCAACCTCGCCGCGGGCTTCGATACCCTGGGCGCCGCCCTGCGTCCTTTGGACGGTTCCTTGCTGGGGGACTGGGTGGAGTTGCGGGAGGCGGCCGGTTTCCGTTTCACCTGGGACGGCCCCTTCGCCTCGCAGCTGCCATCCGACCCCGTGAAGAACCTCGCCCTGCGGGCCTGCGCCGCCTTCGAACACATCTGGGGGCGTCCCCTCCCGCCACTGGCGCTGCACCTGCACAAGGGCCTGCCCGTGGGCAGCGGCCTGGGCTCCAGCAGCGCCACCGTGGTGGCGACGCTCCGCGCCCTGGACCTCTTCCTCCAGCGCCCCTTGGATGAAACGCGCCTGTTGCGGGCCGCGGGCGAGGCGGAAGCCATGGCCTCCGGCGCCGTGCATCTCGACAATGTGGCGCCCGCGCTGCTCGGCGGCGTGCGCTTCATGGACGCGCTGGGCCGCGCCCGCGCGCTCGCCTTTCCCGACGCGCTGCGCTTCGCCGTCGTCCTGCCCGAGCTGAACCTGCTCACCCGCGACGCGCGCGCCGTCCTGCCGGAAGCGGTGCCGCTTCCGCTCGCCCTGGACCACGCCCGCAATCTCGCGTCGCTGGTCCACGCGCTTCACACGGACGATCAAGCGCTCCTGCGGGCCACGCTGCGGGATCTCGTCGCCGAACCCCACCGGGCCCGCCTGGTGCCGGGATTCCGTGCCGTGCAAGCGGCCGCGCTCGACAGCGGCGCCCTGGGCTGCACCCTCAGCGGCGCGGGCCCGGCGGTGTTCGCGGTGGCGGAGGCGGCGCGGGCCGCCCCGGTCGGCGCAGCCATGGCCCGCGCCTGGGAGCTGCACGGCGTGGCCTCGCGCGTCCTCATCTGCGAAGTGGACCGCCAGGGCGCCCGCGCGCTGGAGGCGCCATGAGTTTCACGAGCACGCGGGACGGCGCGCCGCGCATTCCCTTTGAAGAAGCTGTGCTCCGCAACCTGCCGGGGGACGGCGGCCTATACATGCCCGCCGATCTCACGCCGCTGCGCGATGCCGACGCGTTGTTGGATCTGACCTGGCACGCGCGCAACGGCCGTCTGCTCCAGCGCCTCAGCGGCGCCTGGGACGCGGGCGCATGGGAGGCCGTCTCCCGCGCCTCGCTGGACTTCCCGGTTCCGCTGGTGGAGGTGGATGCGCGCATTTCCGCCCTGGAGCTCTTCCACGGCCCCACGCTGGCCTTCAAGGATGTGGGCATCCGCGTGCTGGCTGCGGTGCTGGCGCGGATCTCACCGGCGCCCCGCCTCGTGCTCACGGCCACCTCCGGCGACACCGGCGCCGCCGTGGCCCATGCGTTCTGGAACAGGCCCGGCTTCCGCGTGGCCGTGCTCTACCCGAAAGGCCGCGTGACGCTTTCGCAGGAACGCCAGATCGCGGGCCTCGGCGCCAATGTCCACGCCTTCGCGATGGAGGGCTCCTTTGACGCCTGCCAGACCCTCGTCAAAGGCTGCTTCGCAGACGCGGCGCTGTCGGAAGCGGTGGGCCTCGTCAGCGCCAACTCCATCAATGTGAGCCGCCTGCTGGCTCAGGTGCTCTACTACGCCGAAGCCGCGGTGCAGCTCCGGAAACACGGCAAGGACGGCGCGGTCTACTCGGTGCCCAGCGGCAATTTCGGCAACCTCTGCGCGGGCCTCATGGCGCGGCGCCTGGGCCTCCCCATCGCGGGACTCGTGGCGGCCACCAATGTCAACCGCACCGTGCCGGATCATCTCGATGGCGGCCCCTACGCGCCGCGGCCCAGCGTGCCCACGATGAGCAACGCCATGGACATCGGCGACCCCAGCAACTGGGAACGCATCGCCTGGATGCACGGCGGCGATCCGCAGGTCCTGCGGCGCGCGTTGCGCTGGGACGCGCTCAGCGACGGAGCGACACTCGATGCACTCCGTGAGCTGCGCGCTTCCGGCTACACCGCCGATCCCCATGGGGCTGTGGCCTACGGCGCGCTGCGGCGCCAGCTGCGGCCCGGAGAGCGAGGCGTCTTCCTCGCCACCGCGCACCCGGCCAAGTTCCGCGAAACGCTCTCCCAGCGGCTCGGATGGTCCATTCCCCTTCCGGAACCGCTGCGCGCCCTGGAAGCGCGGGAACTCTCCCTCACGCCCCTCGCGGACGACCTGGCCGCCCTCAAGACCCGCTTGCGTTCTCTTCCTTCCACGGACCTGCCATGACCCGATCCAAGATCCCCGTCACCATCCTCGGCGCCACGGGGGTCGTGGGCCAGCGCCTGCTGCGGCGTCTCGCGGACCATCCCTGGTTCGAGGTGGCCCATGTCGCGGCATCGGAGCGTTCGGCGGGGAAGCGCTATGGAGATATCCCCTGGCGGATTCCCGGCGCGCGGCCTTCCGATTTTGATGATCTGATCCTGGAAGAGGCCTCACCCACGCAGGCCTTCCCACCCCTCGTCTTCAGCGCGCTGGACTCGGGCCCGGCGCGGGAGCTGGAACCGGCCTTCGCGTCGGCGGGCGCCGTGGTCTGTTCCAACGCATCCGCCTTCCGCATGGAGACGGATGTGCCGCTGCTCATTCCGGAAATCAACGCCGGCGCGCTGGATCTCGTGAAGGTGCAGCGCGCCAGCCGTGGGTGGACAGGCGCGATTCTTTGCAATCCGAATTGCACGACAACCATCCTCGCGCTGGCGCTCGCGCCGCTGCATCACGCCTTCGGTGTCGAGGCCGTCCTCATGACGAGCCTGCAGGCCGCCAGCGGCGCAGGGCACCCGGGCGTCCCCAGCCTGGACCTTCTGGGCAATGTCGTCCCCCACATCCCCGGCGAGGAGGCGAAGGTGGAAGAGGAGCTGCCGAAGATCCTCGGCACGCCCATCGCCACCTCCGCGCTCTGCCATCGCGTGCCCGTGATCGAGGGCCACACCGAGGCCGTGAGCGTGCGACTGAAGGGATCGCCATCACCGGAGCAAGTGAGAGAGGCATTCGCCGCCTGGAGACCGGACCTCGACCTGCCCTCCGCGCCGCGCCATCCGCTCATGATCCACACCGCCGAAGACCGCCCCCAGCCCCGCCTCGACGCGGAGAGCGGGGACGGCATGGCCATTCACATCGGCCGCCTCCGCCCCTGCCCCATCCTCGGCCTCAAGTTCACGGTCCTCGGCTCCAACACCGAGCGTGGCGCCGCTGGCGGCGCGCTGCTCAACGCCGAGCTGGCTTTCTCGAAGGGCCTGCTCACCTGAAACACGAAGCCCCCGCATCTGCGGGGGCTTCGTGTTCAAGCCTCAGGGCTCATGCCTCATGCGCTTCCACTTCGTGATGTTTCTCCGCGTGGTGGTCGGAGCCCAGCAGCATGTAGAAGGCCGGGACCACGAAGAGCGTGAACAGCGTGCCGATGCTGAGGCCCGTGAAGATGACCACGCCCATGTTGATGCGGCCCGCCGCGCCCGCGCCGCCCGCGATGACCAGCGGGGACACGCCCAGCACCATGGCCGCGGTGGTCATGAGGATGGGGCGGAGGCGGATGGCAGAGGCCTCGATGATGGCCTCGCGCTTGGTCTTCCCCGCGCGCTGGAGCTCGTTGGCGAACTCCACGATGAGGATGCCGTGCTTGCTGATGAGGCCCATGAGCGTCACCAGGCCTACCTGGGTATAGATGTTCAAGGACACCTTGGTGATGGCGAGCTTGGGGAAGAACTGGCCGATCCAGGGCAGGGCGTAGATGAAGCTCATGGCGCCGAAGAGGGCCAACGGAACCGAGATGAGGATGATGATCGGGTCCCGGAAGCTGTTGAACTGGGCGGACAGCGCCAGGAACACGATGATGATGGCGAAGAGCATCGTGATGAGGAAGCCGCCGGACTCCTGCACATACTGGCGCGAGACGCCGGAGTAGTCCGCGGAGTAGCCCGAGGGCGCGACCTCCTTCAACGCGTTCGTCATGAAGGCCAGCGTGTCCGCCTGCGCGCCCGCCGGCACACCGGAGATGGTGGCGGAGTTCAGCTGCTGGAAGTGGCTGATGGACTCCGGCACGATCGCGTGCGAGAGGCTTGCCACCGTGGAGGCGGGGATGACTGAGCCGTCCGGGGTGCGGATGTAGTAATCCAGCACCTGGTCCGGGTTGAGGCGGTTCACCTGGAGCACCTGGGGGATGACCTTGTAGGAGCGGCCCTGGATAGAGAAGTAGTTCACATAGCCGCCGCCCAGCGCGGCGCTGAGCGAGCCGCCTACATCCGCCTGCGTGAGTCCTAGCTGTGACACGAGGTTCTTGTCCAGCGTGACGGTGCTCTGGGGCTTGTCGATCTTGAGGTCCGAATCCACGAAGTAGAACATGCCGCTCTTCTTCGCCTTCTCCAGCAACGCCTGGGTCACCTCGTTGAGATTCTCGAAGGGCTGGGTCGTCTTGATGACGAATTGGAAGGGCAGGCCCTGGGAACCTGGCAGCGGCGGGAACTGGAAGACCGCCACCCGCGCGCCGGGGATGCCGATGGAGAGCTTCTTCTGGAGGTCCATCTGGAGCTCGTCAGCGCTACGGTCGCGCTGATCCCAATCCTTCATGAGCATGCCGCCGATGCCCTGGTTGGCCGTGGGCACACCCGTGAGCTGGAACATCTGGTCGTACTCGGGCTCCGCGTGCGAGATCTCGAAGGCCTGTTCCGCGTAGCGGACCATCTGCTGCGGCGTGGCGTTGGGCGGGCCCTGGATGTTGTAGAGCACGATGCCCTGGTCCTCAGCGGGCGCCAGCTCCGACTTGGACATCTTGAAGAGGCCGAACAGCACCAGCAGCAGCAGCAGGCCCATCACGACCGGGACCTTCCAGGTGGCGAGGATGTCACGGAGCATGCGGCTGTACTTGGAGTGGACGCGCTCGAACTGGCGGTCGATCCACATCACGAAACGGCCGCTGTCCTGCTCAGGCTTGAAGAAGCGCGAGCACATCATGGGCGAGAGCGTGAGCGCCACGACGCCGGACACGGCCACGGCGCCCGCCAGCGTGAAGGCGAACTCCGTGAAGAGGCTGCCTGTGAGGCCGCCCTGGAAACCGATGGGCACATAGACCGCCACCAGCACCACAGTCATGGCGAGGATGGGGCCGCCCAGCTCGCGGGCCGCCTGGAGCGCCGCCTCGAGGGGCGTCTTGCCCTCCTTCATGTGGCGGTCGGCGTTCTCCACCACGATGATGGCGTCGTCCACCACGAGGCCGATGGCCAGCACCAGCGCCAGCAGCGTGAGCAGGTTGATGGAGTAGCCGAAGGCCAGCATCACGAAGAAGGTGCCGACCAGGGACAGGGGCATGGCGATGACAGGGATGACCACCGCGCGGAGCGTGCCCAGGAACAGGTAGATCACCAGCGTCACGATGAGCAGCGCCTCGATCAGCGTCTTGACCACCTCGTAGATGGAAGTGTTGATGAATTTCGTGGCGTCGTAGACGATCTGGCCCGTCACGCCGTTGGGCAGCTGGGACTGGATGTCGGGGAAGCCCTGGCGCACGCGCTTGGCCACATCAAGGATGTTGGCCTCCGGCGCCACCTTGATGCCGATGAACACGGACTTGCGGCCGCCGAAGGCCACATTGAAGTCGTAGTTGTCCGCGCCCAGCGTCACATTGGCCACGTCCTCCAGATGGACGGCCGCGCCGCCCTCCTGGCGGATGATGAGCTGCTTGAACTCGTCCACGGAATGGATGTCCGTGGCGGCGGTGAGGTCCACGCTCACCATCTGGCCCTTGGTGGTGCCGACGGCGGAGAGGTAGTTGTTGGCCACGAGGGCCCGCTGCACATCCGCCGCCGTCACGCCGTGGGCGGCCATGCGCTGGGGGTCCAGCCAGGCGCGCAGGGCGAAGTTGCGGGCGCCGAGGATCTCGGCGGTCTGGACGCCTTCGACGGAATCCAGCTTGGGCTTCACCACGCGGGTGAGGAAGTCCGTGATGTTGTTGGTGGGCAGCACATCGCTGTAGAAGCCCATGTACATGGCGTCCGTCGTCTGGCCCGTCTGCACCGTGATGACCGGCGCCTGCGCCTGGGGCGGCAGCTGGTTCTTCACAGCGTTCACCTGGGTGGTGATCTCCGTGAGGGCCTTGTTGGCGCTGTAGTTGAGGCGGAGCGTGCAGGAGATGGACGAGACGCTGTTCACGCTGCTGGACGACATGTAGTCGATGCCCTGGGCCTGGGAGATGGAGGCTTCCAGCGGCTGCGTGATGAAGCCCGCCACCGTGGCGGCGTCGGCGCCGTAGTAGGCGGTGCTGATGGTGACGACGGCGTTCTCGGTCTTGGGGTACTGGTTGACCGGCAGACTGAACACCGAGCGCAGGCCCAGGACGACGATCAGCATGCTGACCACCAGGGCCAGGACGGGCTTGCGGATGAAGAGGTCGGTGAAATTCATGTCCTGAGGCTCACTGTTCCTGGGGCGCGGGATTGGAGTCGTTGGCGGGCACGACACCCTTGTTGTTCACGGCCAGGGGCGTGCCGTTCTTCAGCTTCAGGCCTCCGCTGGTGATGACTTCCTGGCCCTCGTCGATGCCCTTCGTGATGGCCACCTGGTCGCCGCGGGTGGGGCCCGTCGTGACGAAGACCTGCTGGGCCACGAGGCCTTCCGTGTCCTTGCCGTCCATGCCCTTGAAGTGGTCTTTCTTCGCGATGAAGACCGTCGCGCCATAGGGGTTGTAGGTGATGGCCGTCTGGGGCAGCGTCAGGTACTTCTGCTTGGAGCCCACTTCCAGCGCCACATTGGCGAACATGCCGGGCACGAGCTGGCGCTTGGGGTTCGGCAGCGTGGCCTCGATTTGGACATTGCGGGTGCTGGCGTCCACCTTCGGGTTCACCGCTGTCACCTTGCCCGTGAAGGCCTGGCCGCCGAAAGCGTCGAGCGAAAGGCCCACCTTCTGTCCGGCCTTCAGCTGGGCCAGCTCGCGCTGGGGCAGGTAGAAATCCACATAGATGGGGTCCATCTGCTGGAGGGTGACCACGGAGACGCCGGAGTTGATGTAGGCGCCGGGGCTCGTGTTGATGATGCCGACGCTCCCCGCGAAGGGCGCGGTGAGGCGCTTCTTCGCCACCACGGAGGACTGCTGGCTCACGGCCGCGACCTTGGCCTTGTAATCCGCGTCGGCGGCGTCGAAATCGCCCTGGCTGATGGCGTGGATGTCCAGCTGCTCCTTGGCGCGCTGGTGGTTCACCTTGGAAAGCGCGGCGGCAGCCTGGAGCTGCGCCAGTTGCGCGACCTCCACGGAATCATTCAGGATCACGAGCGGCTGGCCTTGCTTCACGGTGGTGCCGGACTTCGCGCCCACCTGGGTGACGACGCCAGCCACCTCGAAGGCGAGATCCGCGCCGCGGATGGCGCGCAGGGTTCCGACGGCGTTGAGCGTGGGCTGCCACTCCTGGTAGCTGGCCGCCGTCGTGGTGACGGTCTCAGGCGGAGCTCCCTTCGGCGTACCGCCCAGCATCTTCATGAGGCCGCCGATGAAGATGAGGGCCAGCACAACGATGAGCGCCAGCACGAAGAGGATCATCTTGATCATCCGCTTGCCGGTGCTGGGCTGATGCCCGTGGCTATCGAGATTGGTCTCCAGTTCCATGGGTGGCTCCGTTCAGATCAGGTGTCGGTCGAGAGGATGGGATCAGCGTTTCACTTCGCGCTGCTGCCAGCCGCCGCCGAGGGCGGCGTAGAGGGCGGCGGTGTCGGAGAGCCGCGCGGCGCGCGCCTGGATGAAGCCGATGCGCGCCTGCTGCCACTGGCGCGTGGCGTCCAGCAGCTGGAGGTAGCTGGTGGCGCCCATGCGGAACTGGGCCTTCACGAGGTCCAGGGACTTCGCGGCAGCCTGCTCCGCCTGGGACTGGGCGGCTAGCGCGTCCGCGTCGTACTGGAGCGCGTTCAGCGTGTCAGAGACATTGGCGAAGGCGTTGAGGACGGAGGCGCGGTAGGTGGCCGAGGCCGCGTCCAGGCCCGCCTCCGCGGCGCGCTTCTGGGCCCGCAGGCTGCCGCCGTGGAAGATGGGCTGCAGCAGGTTGAGGCCCAGGCTCCAGCCCGTGGTGGTGTCCTTGAAGAGATCCTTCGTCGCCGTGGCCGAAGAGCCGTAGGAACCGCCCAGCGTGATCTGGGGGAAGAGGTTGGCCGTGGCGAGGCCCACCTGCGCGGTGGCCGCGTGGAGCTGCGCTTCCGCGGCGCGCACATCGGGCCGCTGCCGCGTCAGTTCAGAGGGCACGCTCAGGGGCACGCCCGCAGGCAGCGTGTAGCCGCCCAGCTCACCGCCCTTGATCCCGTTCTCGGAAGGCATGCGGCCCATGAGCACCGCCACCTGATTGCGGACGGAGGCCAGCGCGAGCCGCAGCGGTGCCAGCTCAGCCTGAGCGCTGGCGAGCCGCGACTGCACGGCCAGCAGGTCGCCCTGGCTCTTCACGCCGATGGCGTACTGCTTGGCCGCGAGGTCGGACTGCTCCTGGAGCAGCTTCACCACCTCCTGCGTCGCGTCCATCTGCTCTTGCAGCGCCGCCTCCTGGAAGGAGGCTGTGGCCACATTGGAGGCGAGGCTCAGCTCGGCGCCCTCCAGCAGCCAGCGCTGGTAGTCGGCCTGGGCCTGGCGCAGCTCCACGCCACGCCGCACACCGCCGAAGAGGTCGAGGGTGTAGGACACATTCACGGACGCGTTGTAGAGCGTGAACGGCGTGCCCGTGCCACCGGCGGCCACGCTCTGCTTCTGGCGCGACACGCCCGCGGCGGCATCGGCGGAGGGGAACCACGCGCCTTTCGAGGCGCGGAGCGTGGCCTCAGCCTGCTTCAGCGAGGCCCGCGCGGCTTCAACAGACGGGCTGTGGGCCAGGGCCTCGTCGATGCGCTGGTCGAGGTCGGCGCTTCCGAAAGCCATCCACCACTTCTCCTGGACAGCCTGGCCGGCCTGGAGCTGCTGCACGCCGCCGCCGGGCACGCTCGCATCGCCCACTTGCGCGGGCGCAGGCGCGGCACCGTAGCGGTCCACCTTGGGCGGCTCGGGGGATGTGAATTTCGGGCCCACGGCGCACCCCGCGAGCGCGAAGAGCAACGCCGTTCCCGAGGCCACGCGCGCCGCGGCGCGAGCCTTTTTCCGCCACTGGTTTTCAAAGGCAACGAGATTCATGAGCCACCCGGAGGAGCAATGGTAGCCCTAAGAAGCCGATGCAATCACCTTCAAATTCGGCGAGCAGCCGTCTGGACCCGGCGAACGGCGTCTTTCATATAGGCACTTGGCGGTGCGTAAAAGGTCAGTGCTCGAGATCCGTCTCAGGACGCATGGCGACGCGGTAGAGCACGAAGCCCATGACCGCGAAGAAGACCACGCCCAGGAGCTCGTAGCCGCTGTCGCCGCCGAGGAGGCGGGTGAGCGGAGCCGAGATGTTCAGGCTGTCGAGGAAGTTGGACATGCCCGCGCTGCCGCCGTCCTTCAGCTTGGTGGCGAAAGCCACGAGCATGGCCACAAGCACGCCGCCCAGGGCGCCGCCCGCCACGAGACCCGTGGCGAAGAGGCTTCCGTTGCCCAGCTCGCTGCTGGCCGCGTTGCCCTTGCGCTTGTCCACCACGCTCTTGATGACGCCGCCCACCCAGATGGGCAGGGTCGTGGAGAGGGGCAGGTACGCGCCCACCGCGAAGGAGAGGGCGTTCACGCCGCAGAGCTCGATGGTGACGGAGAGGAAGGCGCCCACGAGGACGAACTGCCAATCCAGGTTGTGCGCGAGCAGGCCCTTGATGAGCGTGGCCATGAGCGTTCCCTGGGGCGCGGGGAACTTCTCGGACCCGATGGCGTGGACCATGACCCCTGTGGCCTTGTCCACATGCGCGCCGTCGAGCACATTCATGGTGATGCCGATGACGAAGGCCGCCGCGATGGCGCCCACCATGAGGCCCATCTGCTGGTGCTTGGGTGTGGCGCCCACGAGGTAGCCGGTCTTGAGATCCTGGCTCGTGGCCCCGCCGTTTGCGGCCGCGATGCAAACCATGCCGCCCACGCAAAGCGCCATGGGCTGGAAGAAGTCCCCTGTCCAGCGCAGGCCGAGGAAGATGAGGCAGGTGGCCATCAGCGTGGCGATGGTCATGCCGGACACTGGATTGGAGCTGGTGCCGATGATGCCCACTATGCGGCTGCTCACCGTCACGAAGAAGAAGCCGAAGACCACGATCATCAGTCCCAGGAGCAGCTTGCCGCCGAATCCGCCGGGGATGAAAGGCAGCAGGGCCATGACGCCCACAAGCGCGAGGCTGCCCACGATCACCACGGTGATGGGCATGTCCTGTTCCGTGCGCCGCACCGAGGCCGCGGCGGCCTTGCCGCCTTTGAGCGAACCGAGGCTGCCCTTGAACGCCGACACGATGGTGGGGATGGTCTTGATGAGCGTCATGAATCCGCCCGCCGCCACAGCGCCCGCGCCGATCTGGCGCACATAGGCGAAGTAGATGGCGCGGTTCATCTGGGCGAAGGTATGGGTGGCGGGGTCCCAGCCGTAGGCGCCCGGAAGGGCCATGTCCTTCAGGTAGCCGAGCTTCGTGAGTTGCAGGGCGATGGTGTCGCCAGGCACCAGGGTGGCCAGCAGGGGGATCAGGCCCAGCCAGGCCATGACACCGCCGGCCACGAGGATTCCGGCGATGCGGGGGCCGATGATGTAACCCACGCCCATGTATTCCGGCGTGATGTCGGCGTTCACCGTGGCGGCCGGGAAGATCTTGGAGGCCTTGTCGCTGACCCAGCCCGGCGTGGCGCAGATCACGCCGAACACCTGCTGGAGCGTCGCGTAGAGGAGGGAGAACGCCAGGCCGAAGTAGGCCAGCTTGGCCAGCTGGCCGCCCTTCTCGCCCGCCTCCAGCACGGCGGCGCAGGCCGTGCCTTCGGGGTAGGGGAGGTTGCCGTGCTCCTGGACGATGAGCGCGCGCCGCAGCGGGATCATCATGAGGACGCCCAGCATGCCGCCCAGCAGGGCCAGCGTGAAGATCGTCCAGTAGGTGAAGAATTGCTCTCCGTGGGCGCCGGGGCTCAGGAAGAGGAAGCCCGGCAGCGTGAAGACCACGCCCGACGCGATGCTCTCGCCCGCGGAACCGATGGTCTGGACGATGTTGTTCTCGAGGATGGTGGAGCCCCCCAGCTTCTTCAGCAGGGAGATGGCCAGCACGGCGATGGGGATGGAGGCGGAAACCGTGAGCCCGGCCCGCAGCGCGAGATAGACATTCGACGCGCCGAAGATCAGGCCGAACACGGCGCCGATGACGATGGCCTTGGGCGTGAACTCGGCCATCACCGTTTCATCGGCGACATACGGTTTGAACTGTTCCTGGTCCGCCATGGACGCTCCTTGCAAAGCCGTGACACTTGGTAAAGGGTCCCTCGATCCTACCGGGCGGTGGCCCAATCCCCAAGCCGTGGGAAACTGGCCCCATGCCCCTGAAACCCGTGGCCAGCCGGGACAATCCGGCCCTCAAGCAGATCCGCTCGGTTTTGTCCGAGTCCGGCACAAAGCGCGCCGCGACCTTGCTCGCGGGCGCGAAGCTCATCGAGGCCTGGGCCGAAGCCCGCGGCCAGCGAGGCGCGGACCGGCTGCGCCCCCGTCAATGGATCCGGGTGGAGGGCGCCGGACCTCATCCGCTGGAAGCGGAACTGGACCTGCCCGGCCTGCTCCTGCCCGAGGCCCGCATGCGGGACCTCACGGAGATGAAGAGCCCGCCCGCCCACGCGCTGCTCCTGGACCTGGGACCGGATCCGGCGGGCCCGCTTGGGCCGCGGGTCGCGGGTGCCTGGGGCATCCAGGATCCCGGCAACCTCGGCGCCATCCTCCGCAGCGTGGCGGCCTTCGGGTTCGAAGAGGTGTTGCTGGGTCCCGGTTGCGCCGACCCCTTCGATCCTAGGACGCTGCGCGGCTCCATGGGCGCTGCCTTCCTCGTCTCCCTGCGCCGCTGCAGGGACCTCGCGGAAGTTCTGGATGACGGCCGCTGGATCGCGCTGGATGGCGGCACGGGCGCGGTGCCACTGGCCCGGGCTGACATGTCGGAACCATTGCGGTTGCTGGTGGGCAACGAGGGCCACGGCTGGCAAGGGATAGACCTGCCTCCTTCCGTGGCGCGCGCGGCCATCCCCACGGCAGGCGTGGAGAGTCTCAACGCGGCGGTGGCCATGGGCATCGCCTGCTTCGAAGCCTCCCGGAGGCGCCCATGAAGCGCCTGCTGCCGCTGGGCTCCAGCCTCGTGCTGGCGGCCTTCTTCTGGCTCGCGTTCGGATTCCCCAACGCCTCCGGCGGCGCGCTCTCCGCGCTCTTCGGCTTCCTCTTCCCCGCGATGCTGTTGGAGGCGCGCTTCCGCAAACGGCATCTGGGCTGGATCTTCCTGGCCTGCGCGATGGGCGTCGCGGCCATCTTCGCCTTCGTGCCCCGCACGGTGGCCGTGAAGGGCGACCTGCCCTGGAGCTTGGCCTGGACGGGCGCCTTGCTCTTCTGGGCCTGGGAGGGACTCGGGTTCACGCTCGTGGCCGCCTTCTCCGGATGGGCCTTCCAGCGCAACGGGCGCTGGGCCGCAGCCTTCGCCGCCGCGCTGGGCATCGTGCTTTGGGAGCGCTACGGTTTCCATGTCTACCCCTGGAGCTGGGGCACGGCCATCAGCGGCCTGCCACTGCTGGCTCGGGGGGCGGCCTTCGTCACGACCACCGGCTTCTCGGCTTTGCTCTGGGGCGCTGGCGCCTGGACCGCGGCCGGGCTGGTGGAGGGCCGGCCGCTGCGCATCTTCCTGGGACCGCTGTCCGCCTTCGGCGCGCTCTTCGCGCTGGGCGCCGCATGGCCCTTGCTGCCGAAGGGACCGGAACACCGCCTGGACCTCGTCATGATCCAGCCTGATTTCGTGGCGGGCGAGCGCAGGCCCGGCATGGAAGAAGCCATGTGGGCGCTGACGGATCCCGTGCTCGCCTCTAATCATCTGCCCCGCCCCGACGCTGCGACGCTCGTGCTCTGGCCGGAGAGTTCTGTGCTGGGCCGCGATGATCGCGAGCGCGATCCGCGCATCACGCGAGAAGCCGCTTCGCGGCACATCGCCTGGCTCTACGGCACCGAGGGCGGCCTCTACAACCTCGCGCGCGGTGAGGTGCCGGGGCGCCCCACCTTCCTCCAAGCGAAGGTCGAGCCCATGCCCTTTGGCGAGCGCATGCCCGGCCCCGCCTGGTTGCGGCATTGGCTGGACGCCAAGCTCGGCTTCATCTCCCAGGAGCCCGGACCGCTTGTGCCCGGGGGCTTCCTCGTCCCGGGACCGGGCGAGGCGCGCGTGGCCCCGCTCATTTGCAGCGAGGCCCTTGACCCGGAGCGTGCCCGGGCGGGTCTCGGTACTGCGCAGGGAGACCTGCTGGCGAACCTCACGAACGATGGCTGGTTCGAGGCCACGGACGCGACCGACCTGCACGGCGCCCACATCCGCCTCCGGGCCTGCGAACTGGGCGTGCCCATGGCCCGGGCCACGCTCACGGGCAAGAGCGGCCTCTTCTACGCGGATGGCACTGGCGGACTCTGGGGCTCGCCGCTGAGCCAGGCCACCTATGCCTTGCGCCTCGATTGGCACCCTGTGCGCACACCCGCCCGCAGCCCGTGGGCCTGGCGGCTCGTCCTGCTCGCCGCGGCCGCAGGAGCCCTTCTCTCCTCTTTCCGGAAGCGCCCATGATCGACCCGCTGGAACACACCTCCATCCACGGCCCCCTCATCCTGGCCAGCGGGAGCCCCCGGCGCTCGCAGTGGCTGGAGGCCATGCGCATCCCCTTCGAGAAGCAGGTGCCGGATGTGGACGAGACTCCGCTCCTGGATGAGCCACCCGGCGACATGGTGCTCCGGCTGGCGGAGACGAAGGCGGAAGTCATCGCCCGCCGCAACCCCGGCCGCTGGGTGCTGGCGGCGGACACCACCGTGGCGTTGGACGAACATGTGCTGGGCAAGCCCGAGGACGCCGCCGACGCCGTGCGCATGCTCCTGCTGCTCCAGAGCCGCGTCCACCAGGTGCATACGGGCCTCTGCCTCCAGCGGGACCGCGAGGTCCACAGCTTCGTGGACACGGCCGAAGTGCGCTTCCGGCCCATGAGCGAGGCCCAGGCCCGCTGGTACGCAGGCACGGGCGAGCCCATGGACAAGGCTGGCTCCTACGCGATCCAGGGCATCGGCGCCCTCTTCGTGGCCGGCGTGGAGGGCAGTTTCGCCACCGTCATGGGCCTGCCCGTGGAGCGGCTCTCGGAATTGCTGAGCGGTTTGGGGCTCCTGAGCCTCTGGATGGGGCTGCCCCGGAACTGAGCCCCTTGCCGGGATGCACTTTTTGCATTAATTTTCCCAGGCGTGTCGCATTGGATCGGGAGGTCCCATGACTTCAACCCCGGGCAAGGCCGCCGTTCTGGCCGTGGACGACACCGCCACCAACCTGGCGATGCTGAAGGCCATTCTCCGGGAGGAATGCGAGGTGGCCACCGCCGCGAGCGGTGAGGAGGCCCTTCGGCGGATGGCGGAGGGCACCCCGCCCGCCCTCGTCCTCCTGGATATCGGGATGCCCGGCCTGGACGGCCTGGAAGTCTGCCGCCGCATGAAGCTCGACCCGCGCCTCAACCGGGTGCCTGTCATCTTCATCACGGCCCATGGGGACATCGCCGATGAGGCCGCGGGGTTCGAGGCGGGAGCCGTGGATTACATCGCCAAGCCCTTCAGCGCCTCCGTGGTGAAGGCGCGGGTGCGCACGCATCTGGCGCTGGCCGACCAGCGGCGCTCCCTGGAGAACGAGGTGGTCACCCGCACCAAGGAGCTGAAGCGCTCCCGCCTGGAGATCATCCGCCGCCTGGGCCGCGCCGCGGGCTACCGCGATGACGATTCGGGCATGTCCATCATCCGCGTGAGCCACTACGCGGCCATGCTCGGCCGCGCCATCGGGCTGGACGAGGAGACGGTGGACACGCTCTACCACGCCGCGCCGCTCCACGACATCGGCAAGATCGGCATCCCCGAATCCATCCTCCGCAAGCCGGGCGCGCTGAACGACGAGGAGTGGCGCACCATGAAGGAGCACACGACCATCGGCGCTCTCATCATCGGCAAGCACGAGGACCCGCTGCTGGAGATGGCCCGCGTCATCGCCTGGACCCACCATGAGAAGTGGGATGGAAGCGGCTATCCCCAGGGCCTGGAGGGTGAGGACACCCCCCTCGCCGGGCGCATCGTGGCGGTGGCGGATGTCTTCGACTCGCTCACCAGTGTCCGGCCCTACAAGGGGGCCTGGGAGACGGACAAGGCCTTCGATCTCATCCGCAAGGCCGCGGGCACCCACTTCGAGCCTCGGCTGGCGGAGGCCTTCCTCGCCCTGGAAAGCGACATCCTGGCGGTCCGCGACAAGTACCCGGATCCGCCGGCCTTTTGAATGACGAAGGCGCGCCGTTGGCGCGCCTTCGTCATTTGCATGGCGGATGTCAGTTGCGGTAGCCGTCCGGACCCTTGTCCACGGCCTTCGGGTCGTAGTCCTGGAGCATGCGATATTTGACGCCCTCCACATCCTTGAACTGGCCGTTGCGGATGGCCCAGACGGCGAGCAGGACGAAGCCCGCCGCGAAGGCGAGCCCCACAGCGGTGAAGGCGATAATCAGTCCCCAGTGAGTGGGTTCCATGTAAGGCCCCCTTCAATATCAGTTGTTCGCCACGAGGAACAAGTCGAACTTCCAGGCGAGGAGGGCGGGGACGGCCAGCATCAGGATGAAGATGATGAGGCATCGCGCCAGGATCCAGTTGTCTTTCAGGATCTGGCGCACGCTGATGGGGCCTTCCTCGGCCTCGTCATGAGAGGTGGCGGGGTTCTGGTCGAGCTCGCTCACGGGATCTCCTCAGGCCTCGGCGACCATGCCGAACAGGCCCACAAGGGCCAGCACGCAGCCGAAAAAGATGAAGAACATGAAGTACCGCAACATGATCATGTAGCTGCTGACCTTGGGCTCGGTTTTCTTGGCGGGAGCGGCCATCGTCCGTCCTCCTCAGTTCTCGCCGCCGATGGCGGCTACGGAATCCTTGAAGCCCTTAAGGGCCTCCAGGAACGGGGCCTTGTCCTTCATGGTGAAGAAGAACATGCCCACTTTGCGCTTGTCGGTGGTCTTGCGGAGCTTGGGGTTGCGCTCGCCCTCAAGGCGGGCGCGGATCATGAGGTTGCCCGTTCGGTAGTGGCAGTCGCCGATGGCGCAGCCGCACACGAAGGTGGCATCGGCGCCCTTGGTGAGGGCCATCTCCATCTGCGTGGGCTTGACCATGCCCGAGCAGGGCAGGATCACGACCTTGACCTCGGGGTCGTCCAGCAGGGCCTTGTGCTCGTCGATCATGTCCTGGATGGGGATGGAACGCTGGCAGACGAAGCCGACGATCACCTTGTTCTTCTTCTCGACGGTGTCGGTCATCTCAGGCTCCCTGGTCCAGGAGGGCCATCACATCGGCCTCGATCGTCTTGGAATGGGTGTTCGGCAGCTCGATGGCGAGGAAGGGGCAGGCGCCCACGCAGACGCCGCACTGGGAGCAGCGGGCCTCGTTCACCACGGCGATGAGCTTGAACTTGGAGCCGGGCGTGCGCTCCACCATGTCGATGGCCTCGAAGGGACAGTCCAGCGAGCAGAAAGTGCAGCCCGTGCACTTGGCCTCCGTGACCACCGCGATGTTGTCGCGGATGTCCTTCGGATAGAAGGGCGCCACCAGCAGCAGGGCCACGGCGATGCCCAGGACGGCCCAGGCCCACCCAGCGCCCAGCTTGTCGATCAGGTAGTAGGGGAACATGTACCAGGCGTCGTAGCGGATGTTCGTCACCAGCGTGCCGATGTGGGCCGGCGCGTCGGAGGCGATGTAGTCGCTGTACTGGGTGATGCGGGAGTCGGAGGCGTACTTCTCCAAGAGCTCCTTGGTCACATTCACGGCCGGGTAGCTGCCGGCGGCGGCCAGGATGAAGCCGAAGGTGAGGAAGTTGGTGGCGCGGGAGGGCGTCACGGCCGGGTACTTGAGGCGGATGAAGTGCACCCAGATGAGGACGAAGATCAGGGTGGCGCCCGCGATGTGGAAGAAGAAGAAGCGGGTGAGCGTGTAGTCCGTGATCTGGCCGCCAGCCACGAAGAAGTCCGCCAGCGCGCCGCCCACCAGAGGCAGGGACCTGAGGAACTCCTGGGTGAAGACCACCAGCGCGTAGGCGCGGTTGTCCCACACGAGCAGGTAGCCCGTCACGCCCACGAACAGCAGCACGGCCAGCAGGCCCACGCCGGAGATCCAGGGCAGCCAGCGCCAGGAGCGGTGGCGGTCCGTGAAGTAGACGCGCAGCATGTGCAGCACGGTGGCGATCATCATGCCGGCCGCGCCCCAGCGGTGGACGCCGCGCACGACGGCGCCGTAGGGGATGCCGGTCGAGGCGTTCGTGGCGTCCGTCACCCACTTGCCGTCCACCTGGCCCAGCACCGGCAGGCTGGTGATGTAGTTGACCGAGGACCAGGCCCGCTCCAGCGTGGGGATGTAGTACATCCACAGCATGATCCCGCTGAAGATGAGGAACCAGAAGATGTAGAGCGGCAGCGCCCCGTGGAAGTACAGGGGGTTGTGCTCCTGGGTGGTCAGGGCGTTCAGCCCCTTCTCGAGGCTGACCGTCAGGCTCTTGGTGGTCTTGAGGAACTTGCGGTACATGGGGGCCTCTACTCCTCGACCTGGGTCTTCACGCGGGTGAGGTAGGCGGTGCCGATGTCGGCGATCGCGCCCACGATGAAGGCCCAGCCCATCCACTTCACGACATTGAACTGCTCGAAGGGGTTGTCGTTGGTGCTCAGGTGCTGGGGGTTGAAATACTTGATGTAGGGCAGGTTCTGGACCTTCAGCGGCAGGACCGCGTCAAGGGCCGCGTTCAGGAAATGCGGCATGTGGTCGCGGACCATGGAGGTGAACGGCGGCCCGTGGAGCACATCGTTCAGCTCCGTGGCGATGGCGCTGGCGGCCAGGAGGTAGAAGATCACCAGGCCCGTGGCGAGGAAGATCCAGCCGAAGGTGTTGCGGGGGGTTTTCACGATCAGCCTCTCGAAGAGCCGTGGCGGATGAGGAAGAAACGGTCCGCCCATTTCTGGAAGAAGGGCCGGGGCACCAGGATCGAGCCGCGGTTGCATTCCTCTGCGTAGACCGCGACGCCCAGGGCCAGGAGCAGGGCCAGGAGGAGCGTCACGGCGAGGGTCACGGCGAGGTAGGTGGCGAAGTCGGGAGCGGAGAAGAACTCCCGCCAGCGCGCGATGCTCTGGCTCAGCAGCACGACGGCGAAGACGATCGCCGTCCACTTGCTGATGCTCACGCGCCTGCGGTCGTACATCCGTGTCCTCCTACGCCTGGGCCGCGGGAGCGGGGGCAGCGGCCTTGGGTTTGGCCTTGGCGGTTTCGGCGTCCTGCTGGGCGTCGCGCTTGGCGCCCCACCGCTTCAGGCCGACAAGGGCGCCGAGGGCGGCGATGCCCAGCCAGGCGGCCGCGTGCAAGCGCCAGAGCTCCAGGCCGCGGGGCTTGCCCGTGGCGGTGACGACCTCGTTGGTGTGCCAGAGGTTCAGGCCGGGCCGGTTGGATTCGAGCCAGCCGTAAGCCTGGTCCATCGTCATGTTCTTGGCCGCCATCACCTGCTCGACGATCCCCTTGGCGCGGACATTGTGCTCGCGGATGTCGCCGAAGTAGTGGTAGAGCGTGTTGGCGAGCATCGAGACCGCGATGAAGGCGACGAAGAAGAGGTGGAAGGTCTCCCACCACCGCTTGTTGTCGCGTTTCATCACATAGGCCCAGTCCTGGAAGTAGCCGATGAGCAGGAACAGGCCCATCGAGTAGTACCAGAGCGGCGGATCGCGGTGGATGTCCGCGATCTCGTTGATGATGAGGAAGCTGAAGAGCACGAAGTAGATGAGGCCGCCGATGCCGATCCAGTTGAAGATCTGGCGCTGGCCCCACTTCGATTCGGGCCGCCGGTCCATGAACAGGGCGAAGATCACGATGAACGGGATCCCCACCGTGAGGATGGTGGCCAGGTAGGGGTCCTGCAATTTCAGCATCTGGTACATGGCGAGGAAGTACCAGTCGGAGAGGATCGGGTTGGGCGTCACCTCGGGGTTGGCCGGGCTGCCCTGCGCCGCCGGGATGAAGATGGCGACGGCGATGATGATGAGGAAGATGATCAGCTTGGTCCAGCGGCCGATGTTCATGCGCTTGAAGTCGCGGTGGTAGACCCGCAGCTCGAAGAAGATCATCAGCACGAAGCTGAGCATGAAGTGGAACGCGTAGAAGCGCGTCACCGTGGCCGGGCCGATGGAGGTGCCGCCCAGCAGCACCTGCGCCGTGGTCTTGCCCTGGTTCGTGGCGTTGATGAAGTCGCCGCCGGGGATCCACGACGGGTTCTTGTCCAGGTAGGTGGGGAAGGTGGCCATCACCTTGGTCGCCCACAGGGCGCGCTGGTTCCAGATCAGCAGGTAGCCCGTGAGGCCGGAGTACATGCCGATGATGAGGATGAGCAGGGCCACCATGAAGCTCAGCTCGTGGCCGCCCTTGTAGCCGCCCGTGAACCAGATGCGGTAGACGCGCATGGTGGCCAGGATGATGAAGGCGTCCGCGCCGTACTTGTGGAGGCCGCGGGCCATGGAACCGATGGGGAAGGCCCCGATCTTCCAGTTCTCCATGATGCGTTCGATGGAGCCGAAGGCCTGGTTGGTGTCGGGGATGTAGAAGATCATCAGCAGCACGCCGCTGCCGATCACCAGCATCCAGACCCAGTACCACATGCCGCCGATGGCGTACCACGGGTTGGTCTTGGCCCTCTCCGTGTGGCTCTCGTCGAAGAGGTCCATCTTCTCCCAGCGGTCCTGGAGCCAGCCCCAGAGGTTCGCGGGCGCGTCGAGGACGCCGTGGTACCCGTGGCCCAGCGCGCCGCGCTTGGCGACCAGGTTCCGGAAGAAGGCCGCGGTGCGGGCAAGCAGGCCCGGCTTGGGGGTCATCGCGAGCTCAGCCAACGCCGCCTCCTTCCGTGCCGGTGATGAAGATCTTGCCGTCCTTGATGTCGAAGTCCATGAACCGCGGGGGGCGCGGAGCCGGGCCGGAGACCACCTTGCCCCGCAGCTCCACGCCCGACTCGTTGGCCTGGTAGTGCGTGGGGTCGTAGACCGAGAGGTGGCAGGGGCAGGCGAAGTAGGGATGGAAGGGTTGCGGCGCGAGGTAGTTGTAGCCGCCGTGCAGGACGTCGCGGTCGGGCACGAAGTTGAAGGTGCAGCCCAGGTGCGGGCAGATGCGCTGCACGATCAGGTAGAAGCTCTTAGGGTCGCTCTTGTCCTTCACGAACTCGTCGGGCAGGCGCAGCACGAAGCCGGGGATCTTGGCGCCCTGGGTCTTGCGGCTGCTGTACTCCACGGAGCTGCGGACATAGATGAAGTCCTTGCAGGCCCAGGGGGTCTGGAGGTCGGAGAGCTCGGCGGCCACCTGCGGCGGGCTGGGGGCCGTGTCCGGAGGGGCCGTGAGAGCGTCCAGGCCGCCGGCCATGGTGGGCTTGAAGTAGCGGAGGATCGAATGCATCGCCAGAACCGCGCCCCCGATGATGGGGATCGTCGTGGCGGCCTTGAGGAAGGTTCGGCGGGTGTTCTCGTTCATGCGGGCCTCCTCTACTCGTGCTCGTAGGTGACGCTGCGCACGCCGTCCACGGCCATCCAGCGGTCGCCGTCGCTCAGCACGCCCTTCCAGGCGGGCATGGCGGACCATTGGTGGACATAGAGGTTGAGCGCCTGGGGCGTCATGGTGTCGCGCACGGTCTGGGGGATGCGCGTGAACTGCCCCCCCTCAGAGATGCGCCAGAAGAGGAACTCGTCGGTCTGCTCGGCGAGCGCCTTGCGGTTCTGGAAGTTGAAGGGCATGGGGTTCAGTGTATTCGCCAGGAAGCCGTCGCCCTTGGCGATGGTGCCGTGGCAGACATTGCAGTTCTGGCCGTACATGTTCCAGACATCCGCGAACCGGCCCGGGCTGACGCCCGCGATGGAGCGGCTCCAGACATAGTAGACCGTGTTCCAGACCGGGGCTGTGTCGCCCGGCGCCACCATCTGGTTGCCCCGGTCTTCGCGGATGGAGGAGAGCCAGCCGTGGCCCATGGCGAAGGAGGGCTGGCCGTTGGCGTCGAGCACCGGCTTGCCGGCGGCGTCCAGCACGGGGCCCGGATGCTGCAACATCGGCGAGGAGGGATCGCCGACCTTGGAACGGACCTGGCCATAAGCGATGAGTCGGAAGAGCTGGCCCGGCGTACGCTGGAAGCGCCAGTCGCGGCTGGCGAAATCGGGACCGTTCATGGACTGCCAGAGCTTGTTCTCCGGCATGTTGTGCGCGGCCTGCCAGGCGGCGTCGTTGGGATAGCGGCGCTCGTCAACGAGGCGCTTGGTGTCCTCGTTCCACGCGACGGGAGGCATGTCCTTCTGCTTGTCCCAGGAGACCTTCTCCGCGGCGGTCAGGTAGGTCCCGTGGCACACGGCGCAGTTGGCCGTGTAGACGGTGCGGCCCGCGAGGGCCGAGGGCTTGCCGAGCGGGTAGTCGGCGTCGTTGGAATCGGGCTCGATGCTCTTGGGGGCGTAGGCCGCCGCCTGCACGAGCTCCTTGTCACCGGCGGACCGGGTGGACAGGCCGTTGGCGGCGCCGCACCCCACGGCGGCCATCGCGGCGATGCCCAGGGAGAGCGCGCCGAGCACGGCCCAGGTTCCGGTGCGGGTCTTCATGGAAGTCTCCTTGGGGAGGGTCATCTTCACGGCCTCCCTCAGGTGCCGCTGGGGCGGATCCAAGCCAGCACGGCCCAGATCACGATGATGAGGAACATGATGACCAGGGCGAAGGGGGCCTTGCCGTGGCCGACCTTGGTGCCGGCCACTTCTTCCATGGGCTCTTCGTCGTGGGAGTCGAGGTTCTTGGGATCGTCAGCCATGGTTGGACCTCACTTGGCGGGAGCGGCGGGCGGCAGGATGATGCCGTAGGCGCTGGGCGGCTTGCCGTAGGACTCGTCGGGCATGCCCGCGAGCTTGCTGAGCCCGCCGTTCTGGGAGACATACTTCAGATAGGCCGCCAGGTAGAGGCGCTGGTCCGCGCCGAGCGTGAGCTCCCACTGGGGCATCTGGGTGCCGGGCACGCCGCGGCTGATGCGCCAGAACCAGGTGTCCGTGTTGAAGTGCGCGTACTTCTCCTCGTGGAAGTTGGCGGGGCGCTTGGTCATGCTGTACGCCGACCAGCCCATGCCGTCGCCCGCGAGGCCGTGGCAGGTGGAGCACTCGTTGTTGAAGAGGCCGCGGCCCTGGTTGGCGATCTGGCGGATCTTCTGGAGCGAGGCCAGGGCCACGGGGTCCGCGGGCTCGGTCTCGGGCTCCTTGAAGCTCGTCTCGTCCCAGGCCTTCGCCCGGGCGTCCTTCGTCCGCGCCTCGGCCAGCTCATCCTCGTTGGCGAAGGCCTTCTTCACCATGGCGTTGATGGGGGTCTTGGCGTTCTGGAGGTCCTTCTCCTTGGGCGTGGTGTAGACCAGCTCCTCGATCTCCTTCGTGTAGCGGTAGGGGACCTCGGGATGATCGTTGTAGAGGCCCTTCGCCAGCGCCTCGCGGCCCGCCACGCCTTCCTTCCAGCGCGTGAGGTATTCGGGGTGCGAACCGTCGTACCTGGAGAGCGTCACCTTGGGGTTCGCCGGGTCGTAGAGCACGGCGTATTTCATCTCGCCCGTCTTGGGATCCAGCTCGCGGGTGCCGTAGACGCCCAGGCTCTGGATGTAGGCCGTGAGATCCACCAGCTCCTGCATGGAGAGGTAGTCGTAGCGGGGCATGATGCTGCCCGGCTTCACATAGCGGGGATTCTGGTGGTGCAGGATGTGGTACTCGTTCGGGAACTTGCCCCCGATGTTGGAGAGGTCCGGGCCGGAGCGCTCGGAGCCCACCAGGTGGTACTGGTCGTAGTAGTAGTCGCTGGAGCGGCTGATCGGGCCGTGGTCCCAGTCCTGGGGACGGCTCACCTGGGAGTGGCAGTACCAGCAGCCCTCGCGCTTGTAGATCTCGCGGCCCTGCAGCTCCTGGGCCGTGTAATCACGGAGGTAGTCCGGCTTGGGGGGGCGGAAGGTCCAGCGGGGCACCAGGATCACGACGAAGATGATCGCCGAGAGGATGAGGCCCATCCCGATCGAGGGGTAGAGGTAGTTGGCGCGGTTGGTCGACATGTCTGATCCCTATCCTGCGCTCAGGCCTGCGCCTGGCTCGGCAGCGGAGCCTCGAGCGGCTCCTCCGCCAGGGCCTCGGCGCCCCACACGGTCTTGATGATGTTGTAGACGAAGAGCACCTGGCCCAGCACGATCATCACGCCCGACAAGGCCCGGAAGGCCATGAAGGGGCGGACCATCAGCGCGCCGCGGTAGACCACATCGCCCTGCTCCCAGGCCGCGGCCTGGACGAGGCCGGCCACCGTGAGGGCCACGATCATGATGCAGGTGCCCACCAGGGACAGCCAGTAGTGGGCCGTCGCCAGGCGGCGGCTGTACCACTGCTTGCCCGTCACGCGGGGGATGCAGTAGTAGATGGCGCCCCAGGCCACGAAGCCGAAGGTGCCCAGCAGCGCGAAGTGCGCGTGGCCCACCACCCAGTGCGTGAAGTGCAGGTACCAGTTGATCCAGCGGGTCGCCTGGAAGGGGCCCGTGAAACAGGTGAGCATGTAGAACCACATGCCCGTGATGAAGAAGCGGAGCGGCAGGTTGCCGGCCATCATGCCCCACTTGCCCTTCATGGTGAGCCAGAAGTTCACGAGCACGCTCACCACCGGGACGATGAGCATGACGGAGCTGATGACGGCCACGGCCTTCAGCCACTCGGGCACCGGGCTCTGCAGGAGGTGGTGCGTGCCGGTGGGCGTGTAGAACATGGCGATGGTGCTGAAACCCACGATGGAAAGCAGGTGCGAATAGAGCGGGTTCTTCGTGATCTTGGGCAGGAAGTAGTAGGTGAGGCCGATGCCGTTGGTGGTGAACCAGAGGCCCAGGATGTTGTGGCCGTAGAACCAGTTCGCGATGGCGTCGCCGATGCCCGTCACGCTGAAGAAGACCTTGTTGCCGATGAGGTAGACGATGGGGAACCACATCGTGGTGCCCGCGATGTACCAGAGCGACACATAGAGCTGCTTCTCTTTGCGGTTCAGGATGGTGGACCACACGATCCAGCAGTAGAGGATCAGCGCGCCCATGACGGCGATGTCCAGGAACCAGGGCATCTCGGCGTATTCGCGGCCCTCGGTGATGCCGTTGGTGAGGCAGAGCACCATGCCGACGATCACGGCGTTCCACATGATCATCAGGATGTTGGCGGCGCGCTCGCTGGAGATCTTCGTGCGGCAGAGTTCGGGCACCACATAGAGGATGGCGCCGATGTTGGCCATGGAGAGGAAGCCGAAGGCCACGGCGTTCACATGCGTGGGCCGGAGACGGCCGAACTGGAGCTGCGGGATGCCGTGGACCAAGTCCGGCATCATGTATTCCGTGGCCGCGAGCAGGCCGAAGAAGGTGCCGGCGAGAGCCCAGATGGCGGCGCTCACGAGGAACCGCTTTGAAGCGCTGTGCTCTTCGTCCAGCCAGGCCCCGAACCGGGCCCACATGCCGGAACCGGCGGTTTCCATGCTCGCGTCCATGGCGCTCTCCCAAGCATCGTTCGCCCGGACCATGCCCCAGCGCGGTGACGCGCGGGGAGCGAATTGGAGTCCGGCTGCAATCCGGTATTTTGCGGCCCGTGGCGCTTAACGGTCAAACGGAAATCTCGACGCGAAGCCTCGCCGAATCTTGACCTTGCAAGTCAGCTGTCGTGTTCCTGCCTTCTGGTAGACTCGCCCGCATGCCCCCCCGCCTCGCGGCTTTTTCATCAGCCCGTCCAGCCCATCCATGGAATTGACCCGGCTTTTCGGGGCTCACCGCCTGGATCCGCTCATGGATCTGGGGCAGACGCCTTCCGAAACCTGGCACCTCATGCGGCGCGAGGAGGATGGTGCGCGTTTCCTCCTCCAACGGCTGCACCCCCGGCCCAGCGACCGGCGGCTCGAATCGGTCAAGAACACCTTCCTCTCCGGCGTGCAGGAGGCGGATTCCGGCCAGCCCACGGAATCCCATTTCGGCTATGACGAGCAGCAGGTCTGGTACCTCCAGCGCCTGGAGGGCCAGCCCCTGGCCCGCGCCTGGGCAGCCTGGACCGCGGCGCAACGGGACGAGGCTTGGCGCGAACTGGAGAAACGCCTAGCGCGGCTAGGCCGCCCCGCCTTCCTCCATCCGGAGACCATCCTCCTGCGCCCGGGCCGCCTGCTCTTCCCCCGCGTGCTGGGCGAGGCGCCCTGGCCCCTGGAGCAGCTGCGCGCGCTGCTCCCGCCTGAACCCGGCGATGGCGCGGAGACACCCGCCTGGGAGCTGCCACCAGATCTGGGTGAGGATCTCGCGCGGCCCGTGCGCGGGCGGGGGCAGGAGGCCACCTACATCAAATCCCTCATGCTGGGGCTCAGCGCGCCCACGCCCATGGAGCGCATCGCCGTCATCCAGGGCGAGGAGGGCATCGGCAAGGCGCAGATGGCCGCCCTCGCCATCGCCGCCGCGGAGGCCGATGGGCTCTGGGCTCACCGGCTGGAAGCTCAAGCGGAAGGCGCCGTGGGCCTGTTGGGGCGCATCGCGGCCAGCGCGTTGCAGGGGTTGGAGGCGGAGTTCTACGCGCAGCATCCGGCCGCCGCCAAAGCGCTCACCCGCCGCGTCCCCGCCTACGCCTTCATGGCCGGAGGGCGTGGCCGCGTGGAGGACACCATCGAGCCGGAGGAGATCTCCGCCGCGCTGGCGGCCCTGGACTTCGCCTCCACCATCCACCCCCGCCTCATCGCGGTGCTAGGCCTGGACGGCGCGGACGCCGGAACGCTGGCGGCGCTGCGCGAACTCATGGACCGCTCCTCCACCGCCTGGCTCCTCACGGCCGGCACGGGCGCGCGCGGCCTGGGGCTCCGTCCCCTCCTCGCGCACCTGAAGGGCCATCCATCCTCTTCCGTGGTCAACCTCAGCCGCCTGGAGGATGAAGACCTCCGTGGCGAGATGGAGGACCTGCTCGTCGCGCACCACCTGCCGCCCGCCACCATCTCGGAACTGCTACGGCACGCGCTGGGCAATCCGGGCCTGCTCCAGAACTTCCTGGAGCTGGCCCAACAGGACGGCAGCCTTCTCTTCGAGCAAGGCCGCTGGATTCTGGCGCCGGGGCGGCGCTTGCAGGTCCAGGCGGAGGAAGACCTCATGAACCAGGTCTTCCTCGGGCGGCTCCAGCGCATGCTGCCCGGCACTTCCGCTCTCGTTCGCCTGCTGGCGGTGGCGGACCGCGCCCTCGCCGTGCCCGTGCTGGGCGCGGCCCTGGGCCTGTCGGGCGACGCGCTGGAAGAAGCGCTCCATGGTGCCACGGCCTCGAAGCTGATGCAGATCCAGGGCGGCGAGGCCATCATCCCGGACGCGCGCTGGCGCGACCTCATCCGCTCCCACACGCCGCGCGCGGAACTGCGCCGCTTGGCGAAGGGCCTGCTGGCGGCGCTACCGGAAGCGGAGCTGAAGAGCGTGCGCGCCCTGCCCCTGCAGACCCTCGCGGCGGACGAGGCCACGGGCCTCGCAGAGCTGATGAAGGCCCTCGACCGGCCGCTGCATGTCTCGCCCCGGGACGCGCAGGCCGTCATGCGGCAGGCCCTGCCACTGCAGCCGGGCCCCATGGAACAGGCGCGGCTCCAGGAATGGCTGGGTGACGCCTGGTCCAACGGCGGCTCGGAAGGCGAAGATTCCCCCGAGGAAGTCCCCGGCAAGCAGGCCCTCGATGCCTATGCCGAGGCCATGGCGGCCCTCACGCCGCTGCCTCAGGACGCCGCCCGGCGCGGTGTGGAGGCCCGCCTCCTCCGCAAGCAGGCCTCCGTCCTCCTCCAGCTCCGGCACGCCGGCGATGCTCGCAAGATCCTCGACCAGGCCTTCGAACTCATCCACGCCGACGCCGGGCACCCGGAGCATCCGCGCCTGCGGCTGGCCCTGGGCAAGTGGTACCTGCTGCGGGGCGACGTGCCCAAGGGCATCCAGCTGCTGGAGGAGGGCCAACGCCTTCTCATCGGCGGCCAGTCCCCGGCGCGCGACCAGGCCGCCATCCTCCTGGAGCTGGGGCGGGCGCTGGCGCACCAGGGCCAGTTCAACCGCGCGGCGCATCAGCTCGAAAGCGCCCAGCGCCTGCTGGAGCTGGAACATGATCCCCGCGGCCAGGTGCCCATCCAGATGGCGCTGGGCCAGATGGCGCTGGCGCAAGGCCTGCCCGACCGCGCCCTCGCTGTGCTGGGCGAGGCGCTCCAGACCGCGCGCTACCAGGGCGATCTGCTCATGCAGGCCCAGGCCCATCTCGCCCTCGGCAGCGTGCGCAGCATCCTCGACCAGGTGAGCCCCGCGCTGGCGCACCTGGAGCGCGCCACGGACCGTTTCCAACGCCTGGGCCTCGGCGCCCACGCGGCGCTGTCGCGCCTCTGGCGCGCGCGGACACTGGCGGCCATGGGTGACATCGTGGCTTCGGAGCACCAGGAACTGCAGGCGCTTTCCGCGCCCGCCACGGAGCTGCAGGCGGGCGGCCTCGAGACCGGCGACAAGATCTGGCTCCAGGGCGAGATCGCGGGCTTCCGCGGCGCCTGGAAAGACGCTGAGCGCCTCCACCGCGCCGCTTCCGAACGGTTCATCGTGACGGGCCTGCCCTGGCGCGCGCGCCTCGCGGAGCTGCACGCGCTTCAGGCCGCGGCCCGGACCGCCAAACGCGCCGGGAAAGAAGCGCCGGAGGAGACCTGGTCGCGGCTGGAGGCCCTCAAGGCCCCGGTCGAGGCCTCGTCCTCGCCCTGGCTCGAATTCGAATGGGCGCGGACTCAAGCGCTCTGCCTCGTCTGCCTGCCGCCTTCGGAGCCCGTGGATCTCCAGGCGCTCCAGGCCTGGGGCGAGGCCCTCAGCCTCGCGCGGCGGCTCCAGTTCCCCACCGCCGCGTTGGAAGCGGCGCTGGAAGGCGCCGAGCTCATGCTCCGAAACGGAGAGCGCATGGGCGCCATGGCGCGGCTGCAGGACAGCTTCGCCAGTTTCCAGCAGGTGTGGCTGCGGCTGCCTGAAGGCCATGACGACAGCTTCCTGGGTCGTGAGGACATCCACCGCTACCGCACGGCGGTGGAGACGGCGGGCCTCAAGCTCCCCTTCCCCGAACGGGGCGATCCTCTGGCGGACTGGACCCCCACGCAGGCGAACCTGCCGTCTCCGGGGCTCTAGGCTCTTACCGGGTGGTGCATTCGGGACCGGTGGCAAGAGCTGAGGGTGACCAGCCGCTCGATCAAAGCCCGCTTGCCGGTGCGAGCCGGCGCCAGCAAGAGCCAAAAGCCAAGAGCCGAAAGCCGCGATGCGCTACGCTGTCGGAACCTGCCCCTCCGGGCGGGTGTTGAGCAGCGCTCGATCCGAGACAGGCTTCGACCCTCCAGCGGAGACCTTTATGAGCCACGCCCCCCAGGACCCGCCGTCCTCATCCGGCAGTGACCGCGCCCGCGTCACCCTGCCCCAGCTCCAGCAATGGCGGCAGGAGGGCCGACCCCTCGTCATGCTCACGGCCTACGACGCGCCGACTGCGATGGTCGCCGATGCAGCGGGCGTGGACATAATCCTCGTGGGCGACAGCGTGGGCAATGTGTGCCTGGGCTTCGAGACCACGCTGCCCGTCACCATGGCCATGATGAACCACCATGTGGAGGCCGTGGCCCGCGCCAAGCCCAAGGCCCTCCTCGTGGCGGACATGCCCTACCTTAGCTTCCACCTCGGGGTGGAGGATACGCTGCGCAACGCCGGGGGCTTCCTCCAGCGCGGTGCCCAGGCCGTGAAGCTGGAGGGCGGCGCCAAGCGCCTGCCCATGATCCGCGCCCTGGTGGACGCCGAGATTCCCGTCATGGGCCATCTGGGGCTCACGCCCCAAAGCGTGAACGCCATGGGCGGGTTCAAGGTCCAGGGCCGGGCGGAGGCCGATGCCATCGCCATCCTGGAAGACGCTCAAGCGCTCCAGGAGGCCGGTTGCTTCTCTCTGGTGCTGGAGGGCATCCCCGCGGATCTGGCGACCCGCGTGACGGAGACGCTCCATATCCCCACCATCGGGATCGGCGCGGGCCTGCAGTGCTCCGGCCAGGTGCTGGTCTTCCACGACCTGCTGGGCCTGCTCCCCCAGCGCCCGGCCAAGTTCGTCCGCAAGTACCTGGAGGGTTTCGACCTCATGCGCGACGCCACAGCTCGCTGGGCCGATGATGTGCGCTCAGGCACCTTCCCGGGACTCGCGGAATCCTACAAGCTCCCCGAAGAGATCCGCCCGGCTGTGGCATCCTGGCAACCCGGCGCGCGCCGGAAGCCCTAGGAGTCCCTGTTTGGCCATGCGTCTCGTGCGGAGCGTCGCGGATCTCCGCGCATTGTTGAAACCCCTCTGGAACGAGGGCAAACGGATCGGGTTCGTGCCCACCATGGGCTACCTGCATGAGGGCCACGCCGCCCTGGTGCGCCAGAGCGCCTCCCGGTGCGATGTGACGGTCGTCTCCATCTTCGTAAATCCCACCCAGTTCGCCCCCAACGAGGACTTCGCCAAGTATCCCCGGGATCTGGACCGGGACCAGGCCCTCTGCCTGGAAGCCGGGGCCGATGTGCTCTTCCTCCCCGAGGTGGCCGAGGTCTATCCCACCGGCTTCCAGACCCATGTGGAGCCGGGCCGCTTGGCGGAGCCCCTCTGCGGCGCCTTCCGTCCCGGGCATTTCCGCGGGGTGGTCACCGTGGTGGCCAAGCTGTTCGCCATGGTCCAGCCGGACCTGGCCTTTTTCGGCCAGAAGGATTTCCAGCAGACCGTGGTGGTCCGCCGGATGGTACGGGATTTGAACCTCCCTGTGGATGTGGTGGTGATCCCCACCATCCGCGAGGAGGACGGTCTTGCCATGAGCAGCCGTAACAGCTACTTGAGCGCGGACGAGCGGGAACGGGCCCTCGGCCTCAGCCAGGGGCTTCTTGCTGCACAGGAGGCGTTCCGCCACGGCGAGCGCCATCCGGACCACCTCCTGGCCACCGCTCGGGAGGGCATGGCCGCCACCGACCGGGTGCAATACCTTGAGCTGGTGGACGCCCAGACCCTCGAACCCATCCAGGGACCCGTAGACCGCACCGCCGCCCTTTGCGTGGCCGCCTATGTGGGCGCCACCCGCCTCATCGATAATGTCGTGCTGGCCCCCTCCCCCGAGGAGGCTGGTCTGAATGTGAGCCTCAGCCCCCATCACGGAGACTGAGGCCGCGCACAGCCAAAAGGAGGCTGCCATGTTCACCCCTTTGCTGCTCACCACCGTTCTTGCCCTCAATCCCAGTCCCCAGGGCCGCGGTCATGGCCATGGCAATCCCCATCAGGATGGCGACTTCGTCCCCCCCGGCCTCGCCAAGAAAGGCGGCCTGCCTCCCGGGCTCGCCAAGAAGTTCGGCCCCCGGGTGCCTGACCACCCCTATGTGGCCATCGACCCCCGCTACACGGATCGCGCCTGGTTCCTCATCGACGGCCAATGGCAGCTGCGCAAAGGTTTCACCGCCAGCGTCCAGGCCGAGGTCAGCGATGCTCTGAGGCTGCCCCTCGTTCCCCCGCCCGTGCCACTCCCGCATGTGGGTGTGGATCTTCATGTGGTCCTTTTCAACTAGGAGGTTCAAATGCTCAGCCTGTTGACCCTGCTGTTAGCACCATCGCCCGCCCTGCTCCCCCCCGAGCCGTCGGCCCTCATCCGCCAGGATGACCAGGAAGGGCGAGGGCGTGGCCATCGAGACCACGAGGACGGCGAAGGCGACCGTGAAGATCGCCACGAACGGCACGACCGCCGCCAGGACTATGGCGCGTGGAAGCGCGAACACATGGACGAAGAGAATTCCTGGCGCAAATGGGCCAAGCACCACCATGAAGAGGATGATGAGGACGAAGGGCACGACTGGGACTTTGACCACCCGCGCCACGCTCACCCCTGCCCGCCCTGGATGAACCCCTGGTGGGGCAACCAGCCGGGCACCCACTATGTGGCCGTGGTGCCCAACGACCCCAGCCGCTGCTATGTCTACCTCGACGGCCGGTGGGTCCTCCGCCGGATCGGCGATGTGGACTTCCAGGTCGACATGGGCGATGTGATGCGGCTCCCCGCAGCACCCCCGCCCATACCCTTGCCCCGCATCGGCCTGAACCTGCATGTGGTCCTGTTCAATTAACCGTTTTCATATCAATGCCTGACTCCGAAGGGCCTGGCGCCGCCAGGCCCTTCGGGTATCCTTGAACCGTTGGCCGGGACTCCGACCTGGAGCCTGGACCGGAGGTGCTCATGTTGCGCCATTTCCTGCTTGGCAAGATCCACCGGGCCGTCGTGACCCGGGCTGACCTCGACTATGTCGGCTCCATCACCATCGACCCTCTGCTGATCGACGCCGCCGGGTTCCTCGAGAACGAGAAGGTGGACATCTACGATGTGACGAACGGCGCGCGGATCTCCACCTATGTGATCCCCGGCACGCCGGGCTCCGGCGAGATCGGCATCAACGGCGCCGCCGCCCACCTCGTGAACAAGGGCGACTTGGTCATCATCGCCAACTACGGCTGGATGACCACGGAAGAGGCCGAGTCGGCCCATCCCAAGGTCGTCTTCGTGGATGAGCGGAACCGCATCACGGAACAGCGCATCCAGGAACGGACGCCTCTTTGCGAGGACGCGTTCGGCCAAGCCTGAAAAGGTGGACGCCTGAAGACCTGACAGCATGCAGCAAGCGGTTTCCCCGGCCTGGCACGGCCCGGGAAGCGAGGGGAAGCGGCCGCCGCGCCGCCTCCGCCAGGGTTCGACGAGAGGTATGCCATGGATGTGCGCAAGTCGCTGGTGGTCAACGCGACCCCGCTTGAAACCCGCATCGCGCTGCTGGAGAACGGCCAGCTCTGCGAACTCTTCATCGAACGCACCCGCAGCAAGAGCCAGGTGGGCGATGTCTACAAGGGCCGCGTCGCGAAGATCCTGCCTGGCATGCAGAGCGCCTTCGTGGGCATCGGCGGCCCCAAGGACGGTTTCCTTTATCTGGATGATCCCGTGAGCCAGCGCCTGGCCGCGGCCGGGCTGGCTTCTGAGGAGGCGATCGAGGGCGCGGAAGGCGACGAAGAGGAAGAGCTCCCTCCCCCGCCCGCGCCCCTGCCCAAGGTGCGCGAGGGTGACGAGGTGCTCGTGCAGGTGGTGAAGGATCCCATCGGCACCAAAGGGCCGCGCCTCAGCCGCCACCTCAGCTTCCCGGGCCGCTTCCTCGTCTTCATGCCGGGCATCGACCACATCGGCATCAGCCGCAAGATCACGGACCCCGAGGAGCGCGAGCGGCTGCGCGCCCTCATCCGCTCCCACAGCCAGCCCGGCGAGGGCTTCATCGTCCGCACCGCCGCCATCGGCGAGAAGGACGAGGATCTGGTGGGCGATGTGGCCTTCCTCCGCCAGATGTGGGCGGAAGTGCAGGAGCAGGCCGCGCGGACGCCCGTGCAGGCCCTCGTGTGGCAGGACCTGGACCTGCTCCAGAAGGTGCTGCGCGACATCTTCCGCGAAGAGGTCGCGAGCTTCTGGGTGGATGACGCGGCCGTCCACGCGGAGGTGGTCGCCTTCATCGAGAAGCTCCATCCCGACTGGGTGGACCGCGTGCGGCTCTTCACTTCGGACATCCCCATCTTCGACGCCTTCGGCATCGAGTCGGAGATCGAGGCCGCCCGCCACCCCAAGGTCTTCCTCAAGCACGGCGGTTCCATCGTCCTCAACCAGACCGAGGCGCTGGTGAGCGTGGATGTGAACACAGGCAAGTTCGTGGGGAAGAAGGATCTCGAAGAGACCGTCTACCACGCGAACCTGGAGGCCATTCCCGAGATCATCCGCCAGCTGCGCCTGCGGAACCTCGGCGGCATCGTGGTGGTGGACTTCATCGACATGCTCATCCCCGAGCACCGCGAGACCGTGCTGGCGCGGCTCCAGGAGGAGCTGAAGCGGGACCGCAACCACGCCCGCGCCACGGGCATCTCCGAGTTCGGCCTCGTGGAGATGACGCGCAAGCGCACGGGCCCCAGCCTGGAGCGCATGCTCACGCTGGCCTGCCCGAGTTGCGGCGGCACGGGCCGCCTGCCCAGCCCCGAGACGGTGCTGTTGCGGGTCTACCGCGAGCTGGTGCGGCGCGGCCCGGCGCTGGAGGGCGCGGCCGTGATTCTGCGGGTGCATCCCGGCGATCTTGACGCGTTGCAGGCCGAAGCGAAGGGCGGCCTCACGGATCTCGCGAAACTGCTGGGCGCGGCGCTTTCCTGGACCACCGATGCCGACCAGCCTCGCCACGCGGCGAAACTGGAGATCGAAGCTCAGCCCAGGCAGGTGCTGCAGCGGTAGCCCGCCTGCAGCCGCTCCACCACTTCCGGCACCTGGCTCAGATCGGGCAGTTCCACCAGCTCGGCCTCGGGATCATGCTCCGGCCTCGGCTTGCCCGCGCGGTTGATCCAGATGGCCGTCCAGCCCGCGGCCAGCGCGCCCTCGATATCGTCGCTCCAGCTATCGCCCACCATGACGAGGTTGCCGGGGAAGAGGCCCAGCCGCTTGGCCAGCGCGTCAAAAGCCTGCGGCTCCGGCTTCACGGCGCCCAATTCGGCACTGAGGCCCCGCACGCGGATGGCCTCCGAGAGGCCGAGGCGGTCCAGCAGCTCCAGATCGAAACTCTGCGTGTTGGAGAGGAGGGCCAGGCGCGCCAGCGCCCGCGCGCCTGCGAGCGTGGCGGCCGTCTCAGGAAACAGCTCCGCCTCCGCTTCCGCGGCCGCGAAGGCCTCTGACAGTTCCGTCTGCTGCGCCGTATCCAACCCCAACTGGTCCCGCCACGCCGCGAAGAAGGCTGAGCGGTCCGCGTAAGGCCGCGTCATGGCGTCCCTCTGGAAGGCTGCGAACTCGGCCATCTGGTCCGGCCGGAGCAACGCCTTCGCCCGCTGGAAGGGGCTCCCGCCGCGGCTGTGGGCGAGCGTGTTCCAGAGATCGAAGACGACGGCGCGGATCACCGGATCATCTTCCGGTGCCCTTGCTGGTCCTGAAGGGCACAGCCACATCGAAGCCCAGCACATCCACATGGGCGGTGCCATCCAGCGACCATGTGGCGGGTTGGTGGTCCACCACCGAGGACCGGATGGCACTCCAGGCTTCGCGCACCTGCGAATACGAGAGGCCCACCTGCGCATGAAGGTTGCTGCGGCCCTGGGCGGCGATGTCCAGGCCCTCGGGGAAGGCCACCGTGCCCAGGCCGTGATCGGCCCCGCCCGTGGCAAGGTTCAGCGCGCCGCCCACGGCATGGGTGCGGAGGTGCTCGCCGCTGTCGTTCTGCACACCCAGGTCGAGGTCGAGCACGAGGCGGCTCTGGTCCAGCGGGAAGGCCAGCTCCACCCGGGGGCTCACTTTGTCGAGGCTGAAGCGAAGCTCCTGCGCCGCGGCCCGCAGCGCAGCGGCCGGGTCGAAGGCGGCGCAGCCCGTGAGCGCGAGGAGGGAGAGGACGGCGAGCGCGCGTTTCATCTCAGGCTCCGCGGTAGATGACGCAGTTGTCCGTGGTCTCGAAGACCTCGATCTGGCTGAGCGCTGGCAAGCCCGGTTTCAACTGGTTCCAGATCCAGATGGAGATGTTTTCCGCCGTCGAGAGAGGGATCAGGTCGTTGAGGAACCGGTGGTCCAGCCGCGCGATCACCTTCTCGTTCACCACCTTCGAGAGGTCGTCGAAATCCACGATCATGCCTGTCTCCGCGTCCGGCGTGCCCTCGATGCAGACGAACAGCTTGTAGCTGTGCCCGTGGAGGTTCCGGCACTTGCCCGGGTGGTTGTAGATGAAGTGGGCGGACTCGAACCAGTATTCTTTGCGCAGGATCATCGGCGTCACAGAAAGAAGGCCCCGCGACCCGGGATGGGCGCGGGGCCCTCCAGTGTATCCAACGGGCGGCTAGAAGCCCCCGGCCGGGCGGATCGCGGCGAGCAGGACGGCCAGCGGCGTCAGGGCCTGGAGATTGTCCTGCCAGGTCGTGAGCGCCCTGAATTTCTGCGGGACCAGGATCACATCCCCGGGCTCCACATCCTTGCGCATCACCCAGGAATCGAGGATCCGGCCGTCCGCCTTGAGCAGGCGCACATTCCAGGAATCCGCGTTGCGGGTGAGGCCGCCGGCCCAGCCGATGACCTTCTTCACCGTCACGCCGTTCTGGACCCGGAAGGACGCGAAGGGGCTGGCCACCTCGCCCACCACATAGGCTGTGTCCACCTTGCGCGGGATGATGATCTGGTCCCCGTCCTGGAGATCCACATCCCATTTCCCGATGCCGGTCAACGCATCGGGAAAATCCACCACCATGCGGTTCAGGGTGCCGGTGACCAGACCGTGGATGACCGGGTTCTGGAGCAGCCGGCCGTCGAGCTTGCCCACCTTCCGCTCGTTGAGCCGGTCCAGGATCCCGTTCACATCCTGCAGCGTGGCGTCGTTCCTCGTCGTCGCAGCCTTCAGGTCGGACTCTGTGAGGTCCTGCGGGTTCAGGCTCGACCGCAGGAAGATGCCCGCGGTGGGCATGGCGTCCGGCGTGAGCCCGCCCGCCCGCGCGATGAGCTGGCTGAGGGTCACATGGTCGGAGTCCAGCACATAGGGGCCAGGGCGCGCCACCTGCCCGGAGAGCGTGACCGTCCTGTGGACCCTGAAGTCCGGCAATTCATAGAGCGTGATCTGGTCGTAGGGCTGCAGCTCCGGATTGACGCTGGCATCCCGGCTTCCGGAGGCCGTGGCACTCTCCGTGAACAGCAACTTCTGCAGGTCCAGTTTCACCACGGGTCCCGGCTTGCCATCCGGCTGCATGCGGGCCAGCTCCGCGTAATAACGGTTCGCGCTGAGTTTCGGGACGCCCGCCTGGAAGACGAGGTCCGAGGCCCGCATGTGCTCGTGCCAATCGAAATCGCCGGGATGGGTGAAGGGGCCGAGGACCGTCACCCGCCGCGCCAGGCGGAGATCGTCCGCCGCGTAGAGCGCGATGCTGTCCCGGGGCGCGAGGACCAGGTTGTCGGCCGGGTCCTCCTTGAGCGCCTTCGCCACATCGAAGGAGAGCAGCTCCGTGCTGAGATCGTCGCGGGTGCGGATGATCTGGCCCCGGCCCATGTAGGTGTCTGGAAGGATCTGGTTGGGGCTGAGGAGCGCGTCCTTCACCTTCATGCCGGGATGGAAAGCGAAGGTGCCCGGAACCCGCACATGGCCCCCTATCGTGAGGAGATCCTTGGTGGGATCCACCCGGGACATGGCCCGCAGGATGTCGGTCACGAAGAGCGGGACCTTGCCCAGCGAGGCCTGGTCCGACGCGAGGTTCTTCACCTCCGTCACGCCTGAGGGCAGGTGGCGCTCCAGCGTGATGAGGCTGGGGTAGGCCGTGGGGAGGAGGCCGCCGATGTAGTTGAAGGCTTCCCAGGCCGTCTCGCCCGGCTTCAGCTCCACCATCACACCGGGGAAATCCTTGTTCGGGGGCGCGAGCGAGGTCCGCACGAACTCGCCCTCCGTCAGCACCCGGACACCGGGAAGGGGCACGAAGATCGTGTCCCCGTCCTGGAGCTGGAGGTTGCCCGCGCCAAAGCCCTGCAAGCGGAGCGGGTAGAGGTCCACATCCTGGAGCACCTTCCCGTCCCGGATCACACGGATGTCGCGATAGGAACCGACCGCCGAAGGGCCGCCCGAGTAACCCAGCGCCGCCACCAGAGAGGTGAGGCTCGGCATCACATAGGCACCTGGCACATAGACCTCGCCCAGCACATAGACGCGCACATCGCGGATCTTCTGGAATTGGAGATCCACCGTCGTGTTCGAGAAGCTCTTGCGCACCAGGCCCGTCACCGTGGACCGCGCGTTGCCCAGGCTCTGGCCCGCCACATGCACGGTCCCCACCTTCGGCACCGCGATGTCTCCCCGGCGATCGATAACGAGGGGCACCTCGAAAGTGGCGCTGCCGTAGACATAGAGGAGGAGCTGGTCCCCCGCGCCGAGCTGGTAATCGTCCGAGACAGCAGCCTGCGCGGGGAACGGCAACCGGCCGGCCGGGAGATTGAAGAGATCCGAACCCAGCACGAAGGGGCCCTTGTACGCCGCGCGGAGCTGGTCGATCTGTTTGGCCAGTTCCTTTTGCATCTGCGTCTGGCCAGTCGGCTCCTGGCTGCTTAGCTCCTGGACCTTCACCTGCGGCACCCCATTCTGCCCGCCAGGGATGGAAGGGTCCGCAGATGGTTGAGCTGGCGCGGCGGATGGCGAGGGCACCTGCTGGTTCGCCTGCATAGCCTGGAACGCGCTCTGCGGGCCTCCCGGAACGGAAGCTTGGGCAGGGAGGGCCCATCCTGCGCAAAACAGGAGAGGTGCGATCACAAGGCGTCGTGAAGACAAGGGCATCTCGATCCTCAGCATCCAGTCAGAGCTTCCACCTTAACGGGAGCGTGGCGGACCTCAGTCCTGATCTTGGCGGAACCAGGCCAGCGTCCCGCCAGAGGGGGTCGCTCCGGCGAGCCCCTCCTCCAACGGACGCGCCTTGAGCATCTGGCGGGAGGGGAGTTCAGAGGGATGGTGGTGTCTCACACTCCTGAAATAGAACCAGAAGGCCGAGGCCCCTAGCCAGACCAGCCCGGCCCAAGCCGCGAAACGGTGCCCAGGGTAATCCTGGAGCACCTGCATGCACGCGAAAGCGGGGAGGAGTGTCATGGCCAGGGCCGCGCTGGACTGGTTCCCAAGCGCGCGCTGCCAGTGGTGGTGGAAGTGGTTGCGATCCCCCTCGCCAAGCGGCCTTCCATTCGAGAGCCGGATGGCCATCACCATCAGCACATCCACGATGGGATAGGCGAAGGTCCAGAGCAGCCGGTTGGGACTCTCGATGGCCAGCAGGTGAACCCCGAGCAGGGCGAACACGGTGCCCAGAGTCAACGAACCGCTGTCACCGAGGAATTGCTTCCCGAAAGGCCAGTTGAGCACCGCCAGGGCCACAAGCGTCCCTAGGAAGTAGGCCCCCTCGCCCGATAAGCCCATGGGCAGGCCCATGAAGAGCGCCAAGAGAAGGAAGAACCCGAGCGCCAGCCCGTTCATGCCATCGATCAAATTGCAGGACTGGGGGATGGCCCAGTACCAAGCCCACAAAAGCAGCAGCGCGAGGCTCGTCTGGGTGGCCAAGTGGCTGTTGAACAGCGGAAGAGAACTGCCAGCCTGACGGAGCACATCCCATGTCAGCCAAGCGAGCACCGCCGCGCTTCCCAACGCGAGGAGCGCCTTCCAACGGGCACGAAGGTTCAAACGGTCGTCCAGGGCTCCCACCACTCCCATGCCGTAGACCATGACCCACTCCCCCCTGGAGAGAGGCAGATTGAGTGCGCCGAGAACATGCCCGAGACCCAGCGAGGCAAGCAGTGCCATCCCCCCGGTCCGGGGCGTCGGCCGGGCATGCTGGTGGCGGCCACTGGGCAGGTCTATCCACCCTCGGGGCGCAAGCCACCGCATGGCCCCCCACGAGAACCCGAGACACACCGCGAGGCCGAGCAGGAATCGGACGGGTTGGGAGGAAGAAGCCATCCCCTGCAAACCGGCGTTGTCCAAGAAGCCCATGAGGTGCCTCGCGAGAGCGATGGATTGGGAAGAATCAGATGCCAGGGACGCCAACAATATCTGATTTTGTCGGAATTAGACAAGTGTCTCGGCTACAAATCTGTGTAAACAGGTCGACTCATCCCTCTTGATTTGAGGCCTTTGCCCCCCCCCGGCGCTGATATGCTGATCTATCGACCGGCGCTCTCTCCCCCGTGCCGGCGGCGACCTCTGCAGGAAGCCCACCTCGCCCCACCATTCGGCGACGGGTTTCATGGAGGGATCGCGAGGGGGCCCCGCAGAGCTGGGCAAGCCTCTGAAGACCATGGGCGGAACGCCCAGGAGATTCCATGAACGCATTGAAATTCAGCCCCACCACCGTGAGCCTCGACCTGGGCGGCGCGCCCATCTCCATCGAGACCGGCCGCGTGGCCAAGCAGGCTCACGGAGCCGTCATCGTCCGCCAGGGCGACACCATGGTCCTCGTGGCCGTCTGCCACGCCGCCCCGCGCGAAGGCATCGACTTCTTCCCCCTCACCGTGGACTACCGCGAGAGCGTTTTCGCGGCCGGCAAGATCCCTGGCGGCTGGTTCAAGCGCGAAGGCCGTCCCACGCTCAAGGAGACGCTCACCTCCCGCCTCATCGACCGCCCGCTGCGCCCGCTGTTCGAAGAGGGCTACAACGACGACACGATGGTGACCGCCCAGGTCATCAGCTATGACGGCGAGCACGCCCCCGAGACCCTCGCCATGATCGGCGCGTCGGCGGCCCTCACCATCTCCGAGATCCCCTTCCCCAATCCCGTCGGCGGCGTCCGCGTGGGTCGCATCGACGGCAAGCTCGTCGTGAACCCCACCACGGAGCAGCGCGCCGACAGCGACCTGGACCTCCTGGTCGCCGGCACCAGCGAGGCGCTCGTGATGGTGGAATGCGGCGCCCAGGAAGTGGTGGAGGCCGACATGGTGAAGGCCCTCGCCTTCGGCCATGACATGGTCAAGCAGATCGTGAAGCTGCAGGAAGAGCTGCGCGCCAAGGTCGGCAAGACGAAGGTCGTCCCCGTCAAGGGCGAGCGCGACCAGGCCGTCTACGACGCCATCGCCGCCAAGTACGCCGAGAAGCTCATGACCGCGCTGACGATGAAGGTGAAGATCGAGAGCTACAAGACCCTCGACCTCCTCAAGAAGGAGGTCGTCGCCGACTTCACCGCCGAGAAGCCCGAGCTCAAGGGCGAGGTGAAGGCCTGCTTCGATCTGCTGAAGGAGACGCTCTTCCGCAACGCCATCCTCAAGCAGGGCGTGCGCCTGGACGGCCGCAAATTCGACCAGATCCGCCCCCTCAACATCGAGGTCGGTTTCCTCCCCGCCACCCACGGTTCCGCCCTCTTCACCCGCGGCGAGACCCAGGCCATGGTGACCACCACCCTCGGCACGCTGGATGACATCCAGATCATCGACGGGCTGGAGGAGGAGTACAAAAAGAAGTTCTACCTCCACTACAACTTCCCCGGCTACTCCGTGGGCGAGTGCAAGCCCAACCGCGGCCCCGGCCGCCGGGAGATGGGCCACGGCATGCTGGCCGAGCGCGCCCTCACGGCCGTGAT
>Ga0210400_10000463_pt1 | contig 45549 bp, 47 predicted proteins | sample IncBWH26MmetaG_FD_155456 | JGI IMG/M metagenome (GOLD analysis project Ga0210400, IMG submission 155456) | Forest soil microbial communities from Barre Woods Harvard Forest LTER site, Petersham, Massachusetts, United States - Inc-BW-H-26-M | ecosystem: Environmental > Terrestrial > Soil >... | reverse complement strand
ATAGGGAAGCGGATTGATCGATGACAGGTTCTTCCTTGACGAGGCGCAGACGATGAACGAAGCCGGCGTGATCAAGCAGGTCGAAGCCGGCGAGCACGATATTTTGTCGTTCCTAAAGCCGGATTCGCTGTGGGGCGCGCTCATTTACCTGGTAATTTTCGTGCTTCTGGCGTCGCTCGTGTCGCGCATCTTCCGCGCCGCCGTGCACGGTTCAATGACCCGCAAAGGCCACATCGACCGCACGACGATCAGCTTCTTGCAGCAATTCGGCTCGGTGTTGATCTGGGTGATTGTGCTGATCTTGTATGCGCACCTGATCCCTATATTGAGGTCGATGGGCACCGCCTTGCTGGCGGGCGCAGGTGTGGTTTCGGTGGTCATCGGTCTTGCGGCGCAAAGCACGCTGGGTAATTTGGTGGCGGGCATCTCGATCGCCATCTATCGGCCGTTTCGCCTGGGCGATACGCTGCAAGTCACGGCGCCGACCGGCACGGATATCGGCGTGGTGGAACTCATTTCCCTGGGATACACCACGCTGCGCGCGCCCGACGGGCACATGATCGTCCTGCCCAATGCCATTGCGGCCAGCCAGGTCACGATCAATTTGAATACGACCTATGCACCCTGGCCGATCACCATCACCATTCGCCTGAGCCGAGACGCGGATATCGAAGCAGCGCGCCACTTGGCGCTCAGTGTGGCGGCGGAAATCGCAGGTCAGGCCGCGGTGGTTGGCTGCTTTCTGACCAAAATCGACGCCGCGGCGATCACATTGGAGCTGCGCTTCAAGGCCACGGATGCGGCAGGCCGCGACAGCTTGCGGTCCAAAATGCTGACTTTTCTGTCGGTCCGTTTTGCAGAAGCAAAAATCGGCTCCTCGGGCGCCGAGCTCCCGGCCTTCGCCTAGAACGGCAGCGGTTTCAGGTCCGGATTCACCCAACGCCGGCCGATCGCGGCAATTTCGTCATCCGACGCGAAGGCAACAAACGATCGAGTGGACATTATTTGCCGATCGTAGCAGGCTTGCCCGCTGCACCACCCGGGGGAGGCTTAGGATGCGCAAAACAATCGCGGCTTGCATCGTTCTCGCGATCATCGCCGCAGGGACGGCGCAGGCACGCCCTTTCACTGCCAGGGACCTCGCGCTTCTCGATCGGATCTCGGACCCTCGCGTCTCGCCCGATGCCCACTTCGTGGCCTACAACGTGCGCTCGACCGACTGGGATGGCAATCGCGGATTTAACGCGTTGTGGGTGCTCGACCGCAGCGTGCCGAACTCCGCGCCGCGGTTGGTGCGGGACGAGGAAAAATCCTCCCTGTCGCCGCGCTGGTCGGCCGACGGACGGTGGCTTTACTTCCTCTCGTCGCGCTCCGGCTCGATCCAAGTGTGGCGCACACCCGCGCAGGGCGGCGAAAGCGCACAGGTGACGAAGCTGCCGCTCGACGTGGCCCAGTACCGCCTCGGCGCCGACGGTCATGCATTGGTTGCTGCGGTCAACGTGCATGCCGAGTGCGACAGCCTGGCGTGCAGCAAGGCCAAAGACGATGCAAAGGCGAAAGAAAAGACGTCCGGGACCGTCTACGACACCGCCACGCCGCGCTTTTGGGACACGTATCTTGACGGCCGCTATATCGGGTTGTTTACAGTGCGCTTGGGCGAGAATGCCGCCACCGACGGCATCCCGTTGACGCGAGGCTATCAAGCGGACATTGTCGGCCGGCCCGACGGGGACGACTCCTCGTTCGTCACGACCACCGACGGCACGGTCATCTTTTCCGCCCGACCCTCCGGATCTGCTCAGGGCATGGGAGACTCGAGCAGTCTTTACTTCGTGCCATTGGACGGCAGCAAGCCGGCGCAACGGCTCGACCCGGCGTCCACTACATCGGATAGCGCACCGACCGTGGCGCCCGACGGCACGAGACTGGCGTATATCGCACAAAAGGGATCCATATTCACCGCGCCGCGTGCGCAGATCATGATTCGCGACCTGAAGACCGGAGCCACGCGTACGCTCGCGGAATCTTTCGACCGCTCTGTCCAATCCATGGTGTGGTCGGAAGACTCGAAGATCTTGTTTGCCGGCGCGGAAGACACCGGTCAGAACCGTATTTTCGCCATCACCCTAGCAACGGGCGCGGTGAAACCCATCACCGGCGATGGGCATGTGGGCAGCTTCGAAGTGGCAAAGAACTGGATCATCTACAGCCGGGACGCGCTTGACTCACCGGCCCAAGTGTATGAGCTGAAAATTGGCGGCACTCCGCGCGCCCTGACCCACGCGGGTCAAGACACGCTGGCGCAGACTCCTCTGTCGTCCTTCGAGGCATTCAGTTTCCCCGGCTGGAACGACGAGCCGGTGCACGGCTATATCGTGCAGCCCGCCAACTATCATCCCAATGAAAAATATCCCGTGGCCTTTCTCATTCACGGCGGACCGCACGGATCGTTCGGCAATGCCTGGAGCTATCGCTGGAATCCCCAGGTCTGGGCCGGCATGGGATATGCGGTGGTGATGGTGGATTTTCATGGCTCGAGCGGCTACGGCGAGGCGTTTGGCAAATCCATCATCGGCCACTGGGGCGATCGGCCTCTCACGGATCTACAGAAGGGCTGGAGCTACGCGCTGGGACGCTATAGCTATTTGGACGGCGACCGGGCCTGCGCTCTGGGCGGGTCCTACGGCGGCTACATGGTTGCCTGGATCGCCGGAAATTGGACCAAACCCTGGAAATGCCTGGTGAATCACGACGGCGTGTTCGACATCCGATTGATGTCCTACTCGACGGACGTTCCGGGTTTTCAGCAGTCGCAAAATGACGCGCCCACCTGGGTTAAGCCCGAGAACGTGGAACGCTTCAATCCCATCGATCACGTGGCCGACTGGAGCGTGCCCATGCTGGTGGTGCACGGCGGCCGCGATGACCGCGTGCCGTTGGATCAAGGTATGGGCGCTTATGGCGCGGCGCAGCTGCGCCACGTTCCGAGTGAGTTGCTGTATTTTCCCGATGAAAATCACTGGGTGCTGAAGCCGCAGAATTCGGTCCAATGGTACGCGACCGTCGAGACTTGGATGAAGCGCTGGCTGGGCAGTTGAGGAAATAGCATGAGCATGAGCACATCCGTCGGCAGCAAAGTCCGCTTGTACGAACTCGCACTGGAGGACGGCCGCTCGGCCAGCCCGTTCGTGTGGCGCATCCGCTATGCATTGGCGCACAAGGGCATTCCCTTCGAGACCGTGTACCTGGGATTCACCGAAATCCCGACGGTGCTCGGCGGCAGATTCAAGACCGTGCCGATCCTGGAGCACGCGGATACCACGCTGGCGGAAAGTTGGGACATTGCCGAGTATTTGGACCGCGCGTTCCCGACGCACCCGCTTTTATTCAACACGCCCGCCGAACATGCTCTGGTGCGTTTCATGGACGCCTGGTTCGTAGCTGAGGTATTGCGCAAAATGTTTCGGGTCTATGTCAAGGACGTGCACGATGCCGCACGCCCGCAGGATCGGCCTTACTTTCGCGAGAGCCGCGAAAAGAACATGAAGGGCAAAACCCTGGAAAGCTTCACCGCGGATCGGGCGAGCTATTTGCCGGCCATACGTGCTTCGCTGGCGCCTCTGCGCGCGCACCTGCAGAAGTCGCCCTTTCTCGGCGGCCGCGCGCCGAACTTCGCCGACTACATCGCCCTTGGCGGGTTCTATTGGGCAGCCAGTGCCGGCACACTGCCCCTGCTCGAGCGTGACGACTCCTTGCGCGATTGGCTGGATCGGGGCTTCAATTTGTACGATGGCATCGCGCGCGACCCGGGAATCCAGCCGCTGTTCGAATGATCCTATCGCGGGCAGGGCTTCTATTCGCGGGCATGCCTTCTATCCGCGCGCATAGCCGCGGCGCCGGCGCCACGCCGAAATCACCAGCACCAAGAGCGCTCCGATGACGACCGGATAGTTTCCGAGGCGTGCATACGGCGTCAGGCCCGTCATGGGTTGCACGGTCGCGCGCAGCACGCCCTCCTGGAACTGCGGCAAGCGTGCGATGATCTTGCCCTCCGGGCTGATCGCCGCCGTGATGCCGTCGTTCGCGGCACGGACGAGAAATCGGCCGGCTTCGAGCGCGCGCATGCGCGCGATTTGCAGATGCTGATGGGGTGCGGTCGAGTCGCCATACCAGGCATTGTTGGTGACGTTGATCAGCAAGGTCGCTTGCCGCAATACCTTCAACTGCCGACTGCCGAACGCGTCCTCGTAGCAAATGGTCAGTCCCAGCTTTTGTCCGGCGGCGCTCAACACAGGCTGGCGCGAACTACCGGCGGTGAAGTCATCATAGGGAAGACTCATGAGCCTCTACCAGGTTCGGACGAACGCCGGCACCGGAAAGTATTCGCCGAAGGGCACGAGGTGCCGCTTGTAGTACCAGCCGTCATCGGCCGCTGCGAGCACCAGGATGCCATTGAAAAACTCTTTGGTTGCCGGTTGGTAATCGACCAGACCGATCGCGAAATCAGCGTCGTGCGCGCGCCCCTGCTCCTTGAGCCGATGCAGGTAATCCGGGATCTGGGTCGATAGAACAGGCAGCGCGGCCTCCGGCCAGATGATGAGCCGGGAGCCCCAGGCTTCGTCCGTGAGCCGCAGGTAGCGCTGCATGGTCAGCTCGCGATTTTTCACCTGCCATTTCTGATCCTGCGGTACCGCGCCTTGCACGGCTGCAACCGGAATCGGCGGCCCTTCAGGGTGCGTCCACCGTGCTCGCGCGAGCAATTGAGGGAAGGCGAACGACATCGCGGCAACGCCGATCGCCAAACCGCGCCGCCACAGCGGCAAGCCCGGCATGCAGACGACATTGATTGCCGCGGCAACCAGGACCGCCGCCCAGGTCACGGCATACACGCCCAACAGCGGGGCCCAGCCGGCCAAGGGCGAGTCAATCATGGCGTAGCCGGTGGACAGCCATGGGAAGCCGCTCAGAAGCCAGCCACGAAGCCATTCGAGCAGCACCCACAGCGCCGGCAACACCAGCCAGTCGCGTGTCACGCCGGGTTTGAGCCAGAATCGGTTGGATACGTAGCAGAGTGCCGCCACATAAACGGACATCAACGCAACCAGGATTGTCTGCAGCACCAGCGTGAGCCACACCGGCACGAGGCCGAACACGTGCAGACAGGTGTAGAGCCAGTAAGTCCCGAAGGCGAACAATCCGACACCGAACGATGCGCCCGTCCAGCCTGCGCGGCGCGGCGGCAATCCTCGAATCAACGCGAACAGCGCTGCTGGGGCGGCCAAGGCCAGCGGCCACCAGCCAAACGGCGCGAAGCCCAGATTGAAACTGGCGCCGGCGGCAAATGCGGCGGTCAAGCGCGCCAGGACCGGTTTCCAATGCGCGGTCGGTGGGCCGCGCACGGTCACGGTCAAGCGGTCGACTCGTTGGCGACCGGCGGCTCGATGTCGAAGGGAACAGTCACGCGCAACAGATCGATGCGGCGCCGATCGGCACGCAGGATTCGAAACTCAAGGGCGCCGATCCGGGTGGTTTCACCGCGGCGGGGCAGCCGGCCGAACTCCTGCATCAACAAGCCACCGATGGTGTCGTATTCTTCATCGGAAAAGGAAGTGGAAAAAAATTCATTGAAATCGGCGATCGGCGTCAACGCGCGCACCGTGAATTCGCGCGGACCTTCCTTGCGGATGGTCTGATCATCCTCGACGTCATGCTCATCATCGATCTCGCCGACGATTTGTTCGATGACATCCTCGATGGTGACCAGGCCGCACACACCGCCATATTCGTCGACCACCATTGCAATGTGATTATGGCTGCGGCGAAATTCCTTGAGCAGCACGTTGAGACGCTTGCTCTGCGGCACGAATACCACCGGGCGCATGTATTCGCGTATCTCGAAATCTTCATCCGCCGCGGCCTGCAGCCGCAGCAGATCCTTGGCGAGCAGGATTCCCATAATCTGATCGCGATCTTCGCCGATCACGGGAAAGCGCGAATGCCCCGACTCGACCACCAGTTCGACCAATTTCTCGGGCGACTCGTCGCGCTCGACGAACACCATTTGCGAGCGCGGCACCATGATGTCCCGCACCTGCATGTCCGCAACGGCCAACACGCCCTCGAGCATGACCAGCGCATCGCCGTCGAACAGTCCGCGCTCGCTCGCCTCGCGCAAATTCTCGACCAGCTCGGCAAGATCGCGCGGTTCGCCCGACATGGACTGCGTGATGCGTTTTAACCAGCGGCCTGTAGAGCTGCCCTGAGGCTGTTCGGACATGGGGACAGAGCATACCGGATCAGCGATACGGGTCTGAAAACCCAAGCCGATCAAGGATTTGAACCTCACGGGCGGCCATTTCCTTCGCTTCGGGCGCTCGCTCGTGATCGAAACCCATGAGGTGCAGGACCCCATGGATCGTCAAATGCGCCCAGTGCGCGCTCAAGGTTTTGTCCTGGGCGCGCGCCTCGAGCGCGACCAGAGGCGCGCAAATCACCAGCTCGCCCAAGAAGGATCGACCGTCGGGGGCCGGGCCGGCACCGGCAAATGACAGCACATTGGTGGGCTTGTCCTTGTGCCGATAGCGCAAGTTCAGGCTGCGGCTGCGTGCCGTGCCGACGATGCGCACCGACAACACCGATCGTTTGGCGACCGGGCTGAGCGCCGCCTCGGCCCATTCTCCCAGGCGCCGTGAACTCGGCACCCAAGGGCTTCGCGACGCGTAGCTCACGTCGAGTTCAAGCCGCCGCGACATTTTCAGCTGCCGTCGTTGGGAGCGCTCGCTTCATAGGCTTGCACGATTCGCTGCACCAGCGGATGGCGCACCACGTCGCGCGAGGTAAACATGGTAAAGGCGATGCCGCGCACACCGCGCAAAATGTTGATCACGGTGCGCAAGCCCGATTGCTTCGAGTTCGGCAGGTCGACCTGCGTGATGTCGCCGGTGACCACCGCCTTGGACCCGAAGCCGATGCGGGTCAAGAACATTTTCATCTGTTCGTTGGTGGTGTTCTGCGCTTCATCCAAGATCACGAAGGAATCATTCAATGAGCGGCCGCGCATGAACGCCAGCGGCGCGACTTCGATCACGTTGCGCTCGATCAACTTGGCGACCCGTTCGAAGCCCAGCATTTCATAGAGAGCGTCGTACATCGGCCGCAGATACGGATCGACCTTTTGGGACAGATCGCCGGGGAGAAACCCCAATCTCTCGCCTGCCTCGACCGCCGGCCGAACCAGCACGATGCGCCGCACGCTCTCCGACTGTAAAGCCTCGACCGCACAGGCCACCGCGAGATAGGTTTTACCGGTGCCGGCGGGACCGATGCCGAAGGTCAAGTCGTGCGTGCGGACATTGTTGAGATATTCCGTTTGATTCGGACCGCGCGCGCGGATTGCGCCGCGTGCCGTGCGGACTTTCAACTCCTCCGATTCAGTCTTGGGCTCGTCGTTGCCGTCCATCTCCAACTCTTGCAATGCGATATGCACGCGCTCCGAATCCACCGGTTCGCGCTGCGCCCGCGCATAGAGGTCCTGCAACAGCGATTCCGCGCGTTCGATGGCCGGCGCCAGACCCACCAATTGAAAGCGATTGCCGCGTCGCCTCACCTCCACGCCCAGTCTCGACTCGATCAGGCGCAGGTGCTCGTCCAAGGGGCCGCACAGCTCGACCAGCCGGACGTTGTCCGCGGGAGCCAGCAGCACGTCCCGGGTCACGGGTACCGAATTCACGTTGAACCCACCGCGGCAAGGCGCCCGCGAAGGGAATTGGGCATGGCCTCGGTAATGATGACGTCGGTGAAGCCGTTCATGAGCGAGTTGGGACCCTCGCTCGGACCGTCGAAATTGACCCAACGATTGTTGTCGGTGCGCCCGGCCAGTTGCGCGGGATTTCGTTTGGCGGGGCGCTCGACCAGCACGCGTTGGCGGCTGCCCACCATGCGCTGTGAAATCGCGCGCGCCTGACCGTTCAACCGCTGCTGCAGGAGCTCCAAGCGCTGCTTCTTGGCCTCGTGCGGCACTTCGTCGGGCAGGGCCGCGGCCGGCGTGCCGGGCCTGCGGCTGTAGAGAAAGCTGAAGGATTGATCGAAACCGACTTCCGCCACCAGATTCATGGTCGCCAAAAAGTCCTCCGCTGTTTCGCCGGGAAAGCCGACGATCAAGTCGGTCGAGATGCAAATGTCCGGCCGCACCGCGCGCAGCTTGCGCAGCTTCTGCTTGTATTCCAGCACGGTATGTCCGCGCTTCATGGCGGCAAGAATGCGGTCCGAGCCGCTTTGCACCGGTAGATGCAAGTAGTTGTTGAGTTGCGGAACGTTGGCGTACGCCTCGATCAGGCTGTCGTTGAAATCCAACGGGTGCGATGTGGTGAAGCGAATGCGCTCGATGCCGTCGATGGCCGCGACGAAATGGATCAGCGTCGATAGATCCGCGAGCGTACCGTCCCCCATGGGACCCGCATACGCATTCACGTTCTGGCCAAGCAGCGTGATCTCGCGCACGCCCTGCCGCGCCAAGTGTCCGGCCTCCGCGAGCACCTGATCGAACGGGCGGCTGATTTCCTCGCCGCGCGTGTAGGGAACGACACAGAATGTACAGTACTTGCTGCAGCCTTCCATGATGGAAACGAACGCCGTGGCGCCGGCGGAGCGCGCCTGCGGCAGGCGATCGAATTTCTCGATCTCCGGAAAACTGATGTCGATTTGCGACCGGCCGGAATCCTTGAGTCCTTGGATCAGGGCCGGCAGGCGGTGCAAGGTCTGGGGGCCAAACACCACATCCACGTACGGCGCGCGCGCCGTGATCCCCTCGCCTTCCTGGCTCGCGACGCAGCCGCCGACGCCGATCACCACGTGCGGGCGCTGCTCTTTGAGGAGTCGCCATTCGCCCAGCAGCGAGAACACCTTTTCTTGAGCTTTCTCGCGCACCGAACAGGTATTGACCAGCAGGACGTCCGCCTCGGCCGGGTTATCGGTGCTCTTCATGCCATGCGCGGCTTCCAGGACATCCCGCATCTTGCCGGAGTCGTATTCGTTCATCTGGCAGCCGAAGGTTTTTATGTATAAAAGACCGGGCATTTAGGACATGGGCTCGCGAGGAAAAGGCCGCTAAGATACTAGGAACCATGGCAATACGCGAAGTTCTCAAAATGGGCGACCCCCGGCTGCTGGCCGTAGCGCAACCGGTGGCCGAATTTGGCACACCCGACCTTGAAAACCTGCTGACCGATATGCGGGAGACCATGCAAAATCTCAATGGCGCCGGGCTCGCCGCCCCCCAGATCGGCGTCGGTCTGCGCGTGGTGATCTTCGGTTTTGACGAGAATCCACGCTATCCGGAGGCGGATCCGGTGCCCTATACCGTGCTCATCAACCCCGAACTGACGCCGATCGGCGAGATCCAAACCGAGGACTGGGAAGGATGCCTGTCGGTTCCCGGCATGCGCGGCTTGGTGCCTCGCTACCGCGAGTTGCGCTACACCGGTTTCGACGCGTCGGGGACCCCGATCGATCGCACGGTGAAAGATTTTCACGCCCGCGTCGTGCAGCACGAAGTCGATCACCTGGATGGGATCCTCTATCCCCGCCGCATTCGCGATCTCACCCAATTCGGCTTCAACGATGCGCTGTTTCCCGGAGAAACTCTGCGGGACGACTAGTACGTCGGCAGTGCCGAGGAGCTTCAGGCGGAATCGAAAATAATCACCCCGCGTCCCTGCTTCCCCGCGCTCAAGTCCGCAAACGCCCGCGGCGCTTCATCGATGGAATAGGTGCGGGTGATCAGTTCGTCGAGTTTGAGGCGTCCGCTGCGATACAGACCGATCAGGCGCGGAAAATCCAGCTGCGGCCGCGCCGACCCGTACATGCTTCCGGTCAAAGTTTTTTCGGTGGTCGCGACCTGTTGCGCGCCCAAGACGATCTGCTCCTTGGGGCCCGCGATGCCCACGATCACCGCAGTGCCGCCGCGCCGCAGTACTCCCCACGCCATTTCCGAGATTTTGCCCGCACCCACGCAGTCAAACGCATAATCCGCTCCGCCGCCGCACAGCTTGTACAAATCCTTGCCGGCGCTTGCCTGGCCTTCGATGTTGTAGCCGTGCGTCGCGCCGAATTGCTTTGCCATCACGAGTTTTTCATCGCTGGTGTCGACGGCCACGATCATGCCGGCGCCGGCGATGGCACAGCCCTGAATGGCATTCAGTCCCACTCCGCCGCAGCCGAAAACAACGGCGATTGAACCGGCCTCGACCTTGGCGGTGTTGACCGCGGCGCCGACGCCCGTCATGACGCCGCAGGCAATCAACGCCGCCCGGTCCAGCGGCATTTTTTCGTCGATCTTGACGACGTTGTCCATGTGCACGGTCGCATATTCCGCCATGACTCCGCAGCCGCAGAACACGTTGAGATCCTGGCCTTTCGAATCGCGGGTCCGGACGGTGCCGTCGGGCAACGTGAACAGCGACTTGAGCGACTGAACACAGAGTTGCGGCCGGCCTGTTTGGCAATAGTGGCAGTGCCCGCACATGCTCACGAACGAGCTGACCACGTGATCGCCGACCGCGTAGTTGTCGACGCCATCGCCGACGGCGACGATCACGCCGGCGCCCTCGTGGCCCAGCACCAAAGGCAGCGGATATTGAATGGTGCCATTGGTCGCCGACAGGTCGCTGTGGCAAACGCCGCAAGCTGCAATGCGCACGGTCACCTCGCGATGCTGCGGCGCTGCGACTTCGATTTCCTCCACCAGGACGGGCTTGCCGACTTCGCGCGCCAGAACTGCCTTCGCCAATTGAGCCATTGAGTGTTTCCTATTCGCGGGTGAGTGCAGCGTAACGCTGCAAATGGGTATCGCTGTCGCCAAACATCAGTTCCGCCGCGGTCAGGCGTTTGAACCAATGGCTCACGATGAGTTCATCGGTCATACCCATGCCGCCGTGCAACTGCACGGCCTGCTGTCCGACGAAGCGCGCGGACTGCCCGACGACCGCCTTGGCGGCGGACAGAGCCCGGCGCCGTTCGGACACGTTCTCGTCCATGCAGCGCAGTGCCGCCAGGTAACTCATCGATCGGGCTTGCTCCAAATGAATCAGCATGTCGGCGATGCGATGCTGCAACGCCTGGAATCGGCCGAGGGCCACGCCGAATTGTTGGCGTGACTGCACGTAGGTGACCGTGGCGTCGACGAGCGCCTGCATGACGCCGACGGCCTCGGCGCACAGGGCCGCAAGACCGATGTCGAGCGCAGCGTCGATCATCGGCAGCGCCCCACCGTCGGGGCCGAGGCGATGGCTCGCCGGCACCGGAACTCCCTGCAAATACACGTCCGCGGCGCGCTGACCGTCAATGGTCGGATACGCGTCCAATATCAAGCCTTTGGCATCGCGAGGAACCCGAAACAAGGAAACACCGCTGGCGTCCTTGGGCTCGCCGGAGATGCGCGCTGAGACGAGCAAGGTGTCCGCCGCGCCGGCATGCATCACCACCGCCTTGTGGCCATCGAGCGTGTAGGCATCGCCGGATTTTCGCGCCTTGGTGGTTACCCACTGAGACTCGAAGCGCGAGTCGGGCTCATAGTGGGCGAGCACGGCGATCGCCGTGCCGCCCGCCATGCGAGTGAGCAGATCCGCGGCCGGCGCATCCTGGGCGCAGGCTCGAAGCACCGCGGTGGCGATCACGGCACTGCTCAAGAAGGGCTCGAGCAGCAGGCTTTTGCCGCAGGCGCCCATGACACTCAAGGTCTCCAGAGGGCCAAACCCGAGCCCACCTTGCGTCGCCGGCACATTGAGGGCCAGTACGCCGAGCTCTCCCAATCCCGCCCAGGCCGCTTTGTCCCAACCCGCGGCCGAGGCGTTGATGGCGCGAAATTTTTCGAACGTGTATTGGTCGGTCAGATAACGCTCGACCGTGTCGTGCAGCTGCAGCTGCTCGTCGCTGAATTCGAAGTTCATGTTGCGGCTCTCTAGAGACCAACGATCATCTTGGAAATAATGTTCTTCTGAATTTCGTTGGTGCCGCCGAAAATCGAAAGCTTGCGCTGATTCATGTAGGCCGCCGCGAGCGTCGCGGCGTAGCGCGGACCCGGCGCCTCGCGCGTCGGATCCGATTGCCAGCCGGCGGCCATGGCTTCGCGGCGAAATGGCAAGGCATAAGGACCCACCGCCCGCATCAGCAGTTCGGAAATACGTTGCGCGATCTCGGTGCCCCGAATCTTGAGAATGGAGGCCTCGGGCCCCGGCGCCTTGGAACCGCGCTCTTGGGACAGCACGCGCAGATTGGTGATTTCCAGCGCCCAGAGATCAATCTCGACCTGTGCGACGTTGGCGGCGAACAACGGGTCCTCAATGAGCGGCCGGCCATTCTTGCGCTCGGTGGCCGCGATGCGCTTCAGCCGCGCAAGCTCGCGCTTGGCGCCGCCGATGCCGGCGATGTTGGTGCGTTCATGTCCGAGCAGAAATTTGGCATAGGTCCAGCCCTTGTTTTCGTCGCCGATGCGATTCTCGACCGGCACTTTCACATCCTCGAACCAAATCTCATTCACTTCATGACCGCCGTCCAACAGGGTGATGGGCCGCACCGTGATCCCCGGACTCTTCATGTCGATCAAAAGAAAACTGATGCCGGATTGCTGCTTGGCCGCCGCGTCGGTGCGCACCAGACAAAAAATCCAATCGGCGTATTGACCCAGCGTATTCCAGGCTTTCTGGCCATTGACGATGTAGTGATCGCCCTGCAGCACCGCCCGGGTTTTGAGCGACGCCAGGTCCGAGCCGGCGCCCGGCTCGGAGTAGCCCTGGCACCACCATTCCGCGCCTGAACTGATGGGCGGCAGAAATCGCCGCTGCTGAGCGGCATTGCCGAAGGCCATGATGACCGGCGCGACCATTTTGGTGCCGAAGGGAATGAGGCGCGGAGCGCCGGCCTGCGCGGTTTCCTCCTCAAAAATGTACTGCTGCACCGAATTCCAGCCAGGGCCGCCGAACTCCTTGGGCCAGCCGACGCCGCCCCAACCCCGCTCGTGCAGGGTGCGCTGCCACAGCACATGGTCTTCCCGGCTCAATTCGAAGCCATTCAAGACCTTGTCGCGGATGGGCGGCGGCAGCTTTTCTCTAAGAAAAGCCCGAACCTCCTCGCGGAAGGCTTGTTCCTCTTCAGTAAATTCTAGACGCATGGAAGGTTTCCGTTTAAATTCTGTTCTGCAGAACAGAATACAATTCTGAAATGGTGCAAAATTATGAGGATGCCGGGGAGGCGTTGTCAATGATGCTGTCGAAGAAGCCGAACATATCCGCGGTCACCGCAGCGGCCAAAGCCGATCGTCACTTCGTCAATGCCTTGGGCAGAGGACTCGAGGTACTGGCCTGCTTTCGCCACGGTGATCGCATGCTCGGCAACCAAGATCTCGCGCGCGCCTGCGGCCTGCCGAAATCGACCGTCTCGCGGCTCACCAACACACTCACCAAGCTCGGCTACTTGGTGTACGTCGAGGACAGCGCCAAGTACAGCTTGGGGATTGCCACCTTGAGTTTGGGCAGCGCCATGCTGGCACGCCTGGACATCCGCAAGCTGGCGCATCCGCGCATGCAGGAACTGGCCGAGTTCGGTCAATGCATGGTGAGCCTGGGGACGCGCGATCGATTGTCCATGTTGTACATCGATGTCGTGCGTGGCTCGGGCGCGGTCACGTTGAGCCTGGATATGGGCGCGCGCATCCAGATAGCGACCTCGGCGATGGGCCGCGCCTACATCACCGCGGTATCGGAAACAGAGAGGAACGAAATCATGGAGCGCGTGCGCGAGCTGGTTCCCGATGATCGCTGGTTGGAAATCAAGGCGGGCATCGATCGGGCGATGAGCGACATCCGCGAACTCGGAGTGTGTTGCTCCTTCGGCGAGTGGCAGAAGGATGTCAATGGCATCGCCGTTCCCGTGCGGCCCGGCGGCGGCCTGCCGCCCATGCCCATCAATTGCGGCGCCCCCGCCTACATGGTGTCGAAGGATTTCCTGCTGGAAAAGGTTCGCCCGAAGCTCATCGCACTGGCCAACGATTTGGAGACCTCGCTCGGCACCTTGAGTTGAGCCGCTCCGTGGCTATCATCACAGACGCCGGCCTTCCGCCGTACGGGAACGGCACCCTTGCTCGTGGCATTCGCTCCCGCTCGGTCGGCAATATCAACGGCCTGACCGTGCACGTTTTGGAATCTGGGTACGAGACGCCGGGCCGCCCGGCGGTACTGCTCCTCCATGGGTTTCCGGAATTGGCCTACAGCTGGCGCAAAGTCATGCTGCCGTTGGCAGCCGCCGGCTATCACGTCATCGCCCCGGATCGGCGCGGCTTCGGCCGCACCACGGGCTGGGACGACGCCTACGATGCTGATTTGGATTCCTTCAGCACCCACAATATGGCGCTGGACGCCTTGGCGCTGGTATTTGCCTGTGGGCTTAGGAGCGTCGCGGCCGTCGTGGGCCACGATGCCGGTTCGCCGGTCGCGGCGTGGTGTGCATTGCTGCGGCCCGATGTGTTCCGTTCGGTGGTCATGATGAGCGCACCCTTTGCCGGACCACCCGCGCTGCCGTTCAATACGGCGGAGCAGGCGCAAGGACCGGGCACAACTGAAACGCCGCCTGGTGCCGATATCGATGCTCAACTGGCGGCGCTCGAGCGGCCGCGCAAATACTACATGCGGTACTTCTGCACGCGCGAGGCCAACGCGAACATGCTGAACGCCCCGCAGGGCCTGCACGCGTTCCTGCGGGCCTACTACCACTACAAGGGTGCCGACTGGAAGCTGAACAAACCGTTCCCGCTCAAGGCACGCACCGCCGATGAGTTGGCAAAGATGCCGACGTATTACGTGATGGAGCTGGATTCAGGCATGGCCGAAACGGTGGCACGAGAGATGCCTTCCGCCGCCGAGATCGCGGCATGTCACTGGCTCACCGAAGACGAACTCCGCGTATACAGCACCGAGTACGGCCGGACTGGATTTCAGGGCGGGCTACAAGCCTACCGGTGCCTTTATGACGCCAAGCAAATCGCCGAGCTTCAGCTGTTTTCGGATCGGACCGTTGACGTGCCCTCCTGCTTCATTGCCGGCGAGAGCGATTGGGGGGTGTACCAAACCCCCGGGGCCGCCGAGAAGATGCGCGACGGCGTGTGCACGCGTATGACGGGTCTGCACTTGGTCAGTGGGGCGGGCCATTGGGTGCAACAGGAGCAGGCCGAGAAAGTCTGTGCCTTGCTCATACGGTTTTTGCAGGACCAAACGCGGTGGCCCAACCACGCTCCTGCGTGAGCTATGGGGCAACGCGCAGATCGATGCTCGTCCCCGCGGCCGCACGCCAATCGGAGGGCGATTGTCCGGTCCAGCGGCGAAAGGCGCGCGTAAAACAGCTTCCCGTGGAGAAACCGAGCAGGTAGGTGACGTCGCTGACGCTGTGTCTCGGCGCGCTCAAGTAAGCCAGCGCCAGCGCGTAGCGCGTGTCATCCAGTATTTCTTTGTAAGTCGTGCCGCATTCGCCCAATTTGCGCTGCAGGGTTCGGGCGCTCATGTTGAGAATTTCCGCGATGTCCTCTTGGGAGGGCTCGCCATGCGCCAAGCGCTGCGTCAAGACCTCGCGCACGCGCACTTCGATGTTGTCGCGCTCCAGTTGCGACAGGTATTGAAGGGCGATCGCATCATTGTGCCGCGCCAGTTCCGGATTCCCGCCATCCAGAGCGCGTTCGACACTCTCCCGATCGAACACCAACCTCGTCTGGGGCGCGTCAAATGTCAGGGGCGCCCGCAGCAAATTCACGAAATCATCCAGCTTCGCCGGCGGCGAGCGCCGAAACTCGATGCGCAGCGGCGAATATTCTCTACCGATCAGCGAGCGACACATGCGCAAATAGAGTCCCACCACGGCATCGATGGGTGCGTCGCCCAGATCGGTTGTCGGAGAAATGACGAAGTGGTACTCGGAGCCGCGCAAAAAAAACTGATAGTCCACGGCGTCGCTGACGATGTGACAGTAGCGCTGCGCCCTCTGAAAAGCCTCTTTCAGGGTGGAGCTCGCGGACATTCCGTAGCTCATGGCATGAAAGCTCGTGGGCCTGATGTAGCTCGCGACTTTGAGGCCGAAAGCCGGATCACCGGTCGCGGCGAGCGCGATTTTCCACAGCCGCAGGGTGTAGGTTACGGGGCAGCGGGCCGTTGGGCAGTCGAGCGACTTCGCATCCAAACCGGCTTCCGCAAGCAGCGCGGTGCTATCGCAGCCGGCGGCATCCAGCGCACGGCAAATCGCCTTGACCCAGGAGCAGAGCGTGGTTTTGCCGCCACCCGAATCAACCGCCGGTGTCCGCACTGCTTTCGCGCCCAATTCGCCCCCCGAAGCTAGAACGGGATGTCGTCGTCGAATTCCTCTTTGCCGCCGGCCGGCGCCGGCGACTGATCGTAATCCTCGCGCGGCGGCGCGCCGCCCGCGGCCGCGCCGCGTTCACCGCCACCCGTGCCGCCGCCGGCACCGCCTCCGCGGCCTCCCAGCATCTGCATATTATCGGCGATGATTTCGGTGGTAAATCGGTCGTTGCCCTGCTTGTCCTGCCATTTGCGGGTTCGCAGCTTGCCCTCCACGAACACCTGCGAGCCCTTGCGCAGGTACTCGGCGGCGATTTCACCCAAACGGCCGAATAGGGCGATGCTGTGCCATTCGGTGCGCTCTTGCTGGGCCCCGGAAGCCTTGTCTTTCCACGACTCGCTCGTGGCGATCCGAATGTTGGTCACCGTCATGCCGCTCGGCATGGAACGGGTTTCAGGGTCGGCACCCAGGTTTCCGACCAGAATGACTTTGTTTACGCCACGCGCCATGTCCTTCCCCTCGAGCCTCGATTCAGTGCCGGATATTGTACACGGCGGACTTGAGCCCCATATCGCCCATGAGGTGCGCAATAGTGCAGATATACGCCCGCTCGAGCGCGCCCTCAAGGTCGTTTTACCCGCGCTTGACGCGGCGCGTATAGTGATTGGTTAGATGCAAAATATCCGAATCCGGGGTGCCCGGACCCACAACCTGAAGAATATCGATCTCGACCTGCCCCGCGATCGATTGATTGTGTTCACCGGCCTGTCGGGGTCCGGCAAGTCGTCCCTGGCGTTCGACACGATCTATGCCGAAGGCCAGCGGCGTTATGTGGAATCGCTGTCCACCTATGCCCGCCAATTCCTGTCGATGATGGAGAAGCCGGACATCGACTCCCTGGAAGGACTCTCGCCGGCGATATCCATCGAGCAGAAGTCGACCTCGCACAATCCGCGTTCGACCGTCGGAACGGTCACGGAGATACACGACTATCTGCGCTTGTTGTTCGCGCGTGCCGGAACGCCGCGCTGCCCCGACCACCATATCGATCTGGCCGCGCAAACGGTGAGCCAAATGGTGGACACGGTGCTGGCACACCCGGAAGGGACCGCCTTGATGCTGCTCGCGCCCGCGATCGCGGAGCGCAAGGGCGAACATGCCGAACTCATCGACGAACTGCAGGCAGGCGGCTTCGTGCGCGCGCGCATCGACGGCAAGGTGGTCGAGCTGGATCAGGCGCCCAAACTCGACGTGCGCCGCAAGCACACCGTGGAGGCCATCGTCGATCGATTCAAAGTGCGGCCCGATATGGGGCAACGGCTGGCCGAGTCCTTTGAAACGGCCCTGCGCTTAGGCCAGGGAGTCGCGCGCATCGCCTACATGGACGAACCGGAGCGCGCGGAACTCGTGTTCTCCGACAAATTCGCCTGCCCCATTTGCAACTATTCCTTGAGCGAGCTCGAGCCCCGGCTGTTCTCATTCAACAGTCCCATCGGCGCCTGTCCTACCTGCGATGGACTCGGTACCCAGGAGTTCTTTGATCCTGCCAAGATAGTCGCGAATCCGCATTTGTCGCTGGCCGGCGGCGCCGTGCGCGGCTGGGACCGTCGCAACGCGTATTACTTCCAGTTGATCCAATCCCTCGCCCGGTACTCGAAGTTCGACATCGAGGCGCCGTTCGAGACCTTGCCGCAAAAAATCAAGGATCTGGTGCTGTTCGGCAGCGCCGATGAGCAGATCGAGTTCAAATATCTGGATGGCAAGGGCGGCACCGTTTCACGCCGGCATACTTTCGAAGGCATCGTCCGCAATCTCGAACGGCGCTACAACGAAACGGAATCCGTCGCAGTCCGCGAGGAACTGGCCAAGTACCGTTCCTCCCGGCCCTGCCCTGATTGCCTGGGAACGCGGCTGAACCGCGCCGCGAGAAATGTGTTCGTCGGCGGCCAAAGCGTTCCCGATATCTCAGCGCTGTCGGTGGAGCATGCGCTGGTGTTCTTCGGCAAGCTCAAGCTCGCCGGCTGGCGCGGCGAAATCGCGGTCAAAATCGTCAAGGAGATCAATGACCGTTTGGGCTTCCTGGACAACGTCGGGTTGGGATACCTGACGTTGAACCGCAGCGCCGACACCTTGTCGGGCGGCGAGGCGCAGCGCATTCGTCTGGCGAGTCAAATCGGCTCAGGATTGGTCGGCGTGATGTACATTCTGGACGAGCCGTCGATTGGATTGCATCAGCGGGACAATCAACGCCTGCTCGACACGCTGGCCAATCTGCGCGATCTCGGCAATACGGTCATCGTGGTGGAACACGACGAAGATGCCATCCGCCAGGCCGACTACGTGGTCGATCTGGGGCCGGGCGCGGGGGTGCATGGCGGCAACATCGTGGCGCAAGGAACCGCGGCCGAGGTGGCCGCGCATCCCGATTCGATCACGGGCCAATATTTGAGCGGCCGCCGGCGGATCGAGATACCGGGCTTGCGACACGTTCCGGATCCGAAGCGCATGCTGCGCGTGATCGGCGCCACCGCCAATAACCTGAAGAAAGTCACGGCCGAGTTTCCGTTGGGGCTGATGACTTGCGTCACGGGCGTGTCGGGTTCGGGCAAGTCGACCCTGATCAATGACACGTTGTTTCGCGCGGTCGCCACGCAATTGAACCATGCATCGGCCGGTACCGCACACTTCGATCGCATCGAGGGTCTGGAGCACATCGACCGGGTGATCGAGATCGATCAGAGCCCGATCGGAAGAACGCCGCGCTCCAACCCGGCGACGTACACCGGTCTGTTCGCACCGATCCGCGAGATTTTCGCCGCCGTTCCCGAAGCGCGCGCCCGCGGCTATGAAGCGGGCCGCTTCAGTTTCAACGTCAAGGGCGGGCGCTGCGAGGCTTGCCAGGGCGACGGTGTGATCAAGGTCGAAATGCACTTTCTGGCGGATGTGTATGTGCCTTGCGATGTCTGCAAGGGGAAGCGCTACAACCGCGAGACGCTGGAGATCCGCTTCAAGGGGAAGAATATTCAAGAAGTGCTGGAGATGACGGTCGAGGATGCCTTGCCGTTCTTCTCAGCGGTGCCCACGGTGCAGCCGAAGCTCAAAACGCTGCTCGATGTGGGTCTGTCCTACGTTCGCTTGGGGCAAAGCGCGACGACGTTGTCGGGAGGCGAGGCGCAGCGCGTCAAGCTGTCGAAGGAACTCTCGAAGCGCGCCACCGGGCGCACGCTGTACATTCTCGATGAGCCGACGACGGGCCTGCATTTCGCCGATATTGCCCAGCTGCTCGTGGTATTGCAGCGGCTGCGCGACGAGGGCAATACGATCATCGTGATCGAACACAACCTCGATGTCATCAAGACCGCGGACTGGGTGGTGGACTTGGGTCCGGAGGGCGGCGATAACGGCGGCCGCATCATTGCCGTGGGCACACCGGAACAGGTGGCGGCCAACAAGGCTTCTTACACGGGTCACTATCTGCGCGCCACGCTGGCGGCGCCGGGCGGTTTCGAGCGCAAACGAGCATGAGCCTTGGGGCCCATCCTAGGACAGGTTCCCGGTGCGCGTGACCGGCCAATTCGCGCCGCTGCTTGGAATACTGATTGGCGCATTGGGCGGGGCGGTCTATTGGCTGGCCGCGCAAATTTGGCCTTCCAGCGTGGCGGTGATCTTGTCGATGGCGCTTACGGCAGTGCTGACCACCGAATTCCGGGCGATGCCGGCGGCGCGGCTCGATCTCCTGGGCCGCGTGCTGTGCCTGCTCATCAAGTACAACGCACTGATGGCCCTGTCCGCCGCCAAGCTCCCCTTCGCGGTTCCCGCCAACGTTCCGCTGGCATTGATCATGATCGCGGGCTTAGCCGCCAGCTTCGCGTTGCTCGTGTCCGTCATGGCGGCGCGCCCTGATAAAACGGCGCCGAAGGTTTCGCACGGGGCGTTGATTTTTGCATTGCTGATTGGATTCGCACCCGCTGTGCTGCTCGGCATCCCGGGCCTCACCGGGTTGGCCGCCGCAGTCGTCGCGGGCTTGGGCGCCATCGCCTTTCTCAGGCACAAGAATATCAGCGGTTCGGGAGACGCGCTCGACCTCACGCAGCTGCTCACGGAGGCCAGTTTCTATCTGGGCGCTTTGGCGACCTGGAGATACGTTTGAGCCCGGCCGCGGTTCTGGCGCGCGCGGGGCTGCCGTTGCTGCGGCGCCTCGATCCGGAGGTAGCTCATGATTTGGGGTTGGCGGGGTTGAAATGCTTGCGGCCTTTTTGGCCGGCGCCGGCCATTCCAGCGGCCTTGGCGGTGCGCAACTTTGGGTTGCAGTTTTCTCATCCGTTAGGGCTCGCGGCGGGCTTCGACAAGAACGGCGACTATCTGGATGCGCTCGGTGCGCTGGGCTTCAGCCATATTGAACTCGGCACGGTGACGCCGCGGCCGCAACCGGGCAATCCCAAGCCCCGCATGTTCAGAATTCCGGGCAGCGAGGCGCTCATCAACCGCATGGGCTTCAACAACAAGGGTGTGGACCACCTCGTTTCCCAGCTCGCTCGCAGCCGCTACCGCGGAATCCGCGGCGTCAGCATCGGAAAGAATTTTGATACCCCCATCGAGAATGCGCCAGATGACTACGTCGCCTGTCTGCGGAAGGTTTATGCGCATGCGGACTACGTGGCGGTCAATGTCTCCTCGCCCAACACCGAGCGCTTGCGCGAATTGCAGGCTCGCGATGGGCTGCAGCGCCTGCTTGGCACACTGCTCGAAGAGCGGCTCGCCCTGCAACAGCGCTTCGCGAGGCGCGTGCCTCTGCTGATCAAGGTGGCCCCGGACTTGAGCCCGGAGCAGCTCGCGGCGCTGGCGCAAGAAGTGCGCTCCGTGCAACTCGACGGTGTGATCGCCACCAACACGTCCACCGATTTGAGCGTGCTTCGGCCGCCGCCCGCCGCTGAACAGCGCGGCGGCCTGAGCGGCGCCCCGCTGCATCCCTCTTCCCTGAAAATCATTTCGCAGCTGCGGGCCGAACTGGGCGCCGACTTTCCCATCATCGGTGTCGGCGGGATCGTCAGCGCGCAACATGCGCGCGACACCCTGCGCCACGGCGCCAATCTATTGCAGATTTATACGGGCTTCGCATACCGAGGTTCGGCGCTCATCGAGGAAATACTGCAGGCGCTGCCCGTATGATCGACGAGGAACTGGTCGCACAATATCAGCGCGATGGCGCGGTGTGCATTCGGCAGCTGTTTGAGCAGGACGAAATCGAAACCCTGCGTGCGGGTATCGACTTGAATCTGGCGGAGTTGAGTCCGCGAGCCATCGTGGCCAGCGGCCGGGACGATCCGGGCCGCTTCGTCGAAGACTTCTGCAATTGGCAGGACAACGCGCACTACCACCGCTTTATCTTCGATTCCGCTCTGGCGGAAACCGCCGGCCGGTTGATGCAGAGCTCAACCGCGCGGTTGTACCACGATCATATGCTCACCAAGGAACCGCGAACCCGGCAGGCGACCCCTTGGCACCAAGACCAGCCCTACTACAACATCGACGGGCGGCAGAACGTGAGCTTCTGGATCCCCGTGGATCCGGTGAACCGGGAATCCACTCTGGAACTCGTGGCAGGATCGCATTTGGGGCCGTGGCTCATGCCCCGCACCTTCATGGACGCCGAGGCGAAGTGGTTTCCGGAAGGGTCGCTTGCCGACTTGCCCAACATCGACGCCGCGCGCGATGAATTTCACATCCTCGGCTGGGATTTGCAGCCGGGCGATGCCGTTTGCTTCCACATGCTGATGCTGCACGGCGCACGCGGTGTCACCGGCGCGCAGCGCCGCCGGGTGTTCTCCGTGCGGTTCATCGGCGACGACATACGGCATGCGCCGCGCCGCTGGAGGACATCGCCGGAATTCCCCGGACTTAAGGATGAGCTGCCTTCCGGTGCGCCGATGAATCACCCTCTCTTCCCTGTGCTATGGTGCTCGCAACGATGAGAAGACCTCCCTGGATCGCATTTGCACTGGCGTTGCTGTTCGCGATCTTTTATTTCTCCAATACCATATCCAGTCTGCCGCCCTTGGTGGCGTCTCATTTCGACGCCGCGGGCCATCCCAACGCCCACATGACCCGCGAGTTCTATGCCAAATTCATTTTCGCGATGGGCATTGGCTTCCCCGTTGCGATGGTGGCGCTGCTGACCATGGTTTATTCGAAGGCACGCGACATGAAATTGCCGAACCGGGACTACTGGCTGGCGCCGGAACACATCGCGCAAACGCGATCGATGCTGGTGGCGCACGGCGTGTGGTTTGGCTGCCTCATGGTTGCCATGGTTTGCTACGTGCACTGGCTGGAATTGGGTGCGCATCGCAGCGCGCCGCCCCAACTCTCCAATCAAATGTTCATGGTCGGGTTGTTCGTGTTCATGGCGCTTGCCGCCGGCTCGATCCTCGCGCTGCTGCGCGCCTTTCGCCGGCCGCCCGTCATCACCTGAATACGGGCTCTTAGCGCAGAATTGCCGTCAGCGTAATTTCCGGCACGCTGGCCAATGCCTTGGACAAGGGGCAATCCTGTTTCGCCTTGGCGGCGATTTTTTGAAAAGTGGCTTCGTCGATTCCCGGTACGCTGGCTTCGAGCTTGAGGCCGATGTGCTCGATCGAAAAGCCTCCGCCCTTCATCATCAATCGCACCGCAGCCTGCGTGTCGATCGCCGTCGTCGCGAAGCCCGCCGCGTCGCAGCCAAAGGAGAATGCCATCGTAAAGCAGGCCGCGTGCGCTGCCGCCAGCAATTCCTCCGGATTGGTGCCGCGCTTGTCATCCTCGAAGCGGCTGGCATAGCCATACGGATAGGACTTCAGCGCTTCGGTCTGGGTGCTGATCTTGCCCATACCGTGCTTGCCTCGACCTTCCCAATGCACCGTCGCCGTTTTGTCGCTCATACAAACCTCCTCAGGCAATAGTCAAAATTAAGGCCCCGCGCCGGCCGGCAACAGGCCGGCCCTGCGGCTCATCGCGGAGGCAGCGGGATGAATTCCGTTTCGCCCGGGACCGGCGGGAATTGACGATTCGCCCAGCGCTGCTTGGCGCGCTCGATGCGCTCTTGAGAAGAGGCCACAAAATTCCACCAGATCAGGCGCGGCGTGGGAAAGCGATTGCCCCCCAACAACATCGCCCGCGTCTCGCCGTCCGCGCGCAGACGGATTTTCCTTCCGGGCGTGAGCACGGCAAGTTGACCCTCGACCGCCTTGCCGTCGTCGATCGCGAGTTCGCCGCGCACGACGTATACGGCGCGTTCATCATGCTCGGACGGGACCTCCAACACGGCGCCTGGCGCAAATTGGGCGTCCACATACAACGTTGGCCACAAAGTGGCGACCGGAGAGCGCAATCCGAAGGCTTCACCTGCCACGACCGACAGCGTCACCCCGCTGAGCACGCGCTGCGGAATCGCGCTGCCGGGGTAGTGCGTGAAATCCGGCTCGCCATCCTCCTGGCCATCCGGCAGCGCCACCCAGCTTTGGATTCCGTGAATTGTTTCGCCCGCCGCGCGCGCCGGATGGGGCGTCCGTTCCGAATGCGCAATGCCTTGCCCGGCGGTCATCCAGTTGACATCGCCGGGACGGATCTCGCGCACGTTGCCGAGACTATCGCGATGCTCGAGCGAGCCGGCGAACAGATACGTGACCGTCGCGAGTGCGATGTGAGGATGCGGCCGCACGTCAATTCCCTGTCCCGACGCGAATTGAGTCGGACCCAGGTGATCGAAGAAAATGAACGGGCCCACCATTTGACGCCCCTCGGCGGGGAGCACTCGGCGCACGACAAAGCCGCCTAGATCGCGTTGCCGCGCATTCACACACTGTAGGATAGGCATAGGCCGCTCTATTATGGCAGTAGTCGATTGTGTCGTTAAACGCTGACATGCGCCGCCGTTCCTTGAGCAACCCTTGATGATATGTTCGTATGGCCAATGGGAGCCTGTTCTTGGCTCTGGAGGCAGACGATGACCGAGACCGAGATCTGGTCGAAGTGGGAGAGCCAGGTTGTCAACGGCGTCTTTCCGCTGCGCCGCTTTTTGGGCAGATCAAACCACAGCGTCGTGTTCCTCACCGATTGCAAGGCACAAAAGCTCTCCAATGCCGCAATCAAGATCATTCCGGCCGACCCGGCGCGGGCGGAAACACAACTGTCGCGTTGGCGAATGGGGGCGGCGCTGTCCCATCCCCACCTGATCCGTCTCCTCGAGGCCGGTCGCTGCAAACTTGGGGGGCACCCCTTTCTCTTCGTGGTCACCGAATATGCCGAGCAGAACCTCGCGCAGATCCTTCCGCATCGGGCTCTGACTGCCGACGAGGTACGGGAAATGCTGATCCCCACGCTCGACGCCCTGGCCTTTCTGCACCGTCAGAACTTGGTGCACGGCCAGCTGAAGCCGCCGAACTTTCTGGTCGTCAATGATCAGCTGAAACTCGCCAGCGATACGATTCGGACGGCGGGTGAAACCGCGGGAGTCGACGCCGCTTCAGACATGCTGGAACTCGGCGCGACGATCGTGGAGGCCCTGACGCGAATCCGCCCTGCGCTGGATAACCTGCCGGAAGCTCCTTCATTGCCGGCGACACTGTCTCCGGGCTTCGCCGCTGCCGTACGGCGGTGCCTGAGCCCGGAACCCGGCAACCGTCCCACCGTTTCCGAGCTGCGCGACCAAATCGATCCCGCGGGCGCGCGCACCCCGGACGTACCGCCACCGCAGGCATCCGCAGCTCCGGCGCCTGAGCCTGAGGTGCCTCCGGTGCGGGCGCCTTCGGTACCCGCGCCTTCGGTACCGGCGCCTTCGGTGACCGTGCCTTCGGTACCGGTGCCTTCGATCTCTGCGCGTCCAGCCGCCACTGCTCCGCGTGTGCCGATGTCTGCCCCAGTGCCGCCGGCCGCGCCTCGGCCGTCGGCTGCAATCCCGAAGCGGCAGGCGCCCTGGCTGGTACCGGCCGGGGCAGTGGGGCTTGTCTTGGTCGCGCTTTGGGCCGGCAGCCGTGTGCTGCACAGTCGCGGCGCCGCCAGGTCAATTGCAGATCAGACGGCCTCGCAACCGGCAGCCTCGTCTGCGGCGACGCAATCCGCCACGGCAGCCCCGGTCGCGGCTTCGCCGGTGTTGCACGAAGAGATTCCCTCCGTCTCGCGCCGCGCGCGCGAATCGGTCCGCGGCCAAATCAAGGTGGCGGTTCGTGTGACCGTCGATCGCGCAGGAAATGTCGTTGCCGAGAACTTGGAAGTACGCGGTTCGAGCAGGTATTTTGCGCGGCTTGCAAACGAGGCCGCGAGGAAGTGGAAGTTCGCGCCGGCGGACAGCCCCTCTGCGCGCGAATGGCTGGTGCAGTTCGAATTTTCCCGCGGCGGTGCAACCGGACATGCGGTTCCGGTGGTCAGGCAGTGATGCAGGCGGCGCCTTGCGGAAAAGCGTCTGCGCCTAGTTGGCTTGAGTATCGTATTCGAAGCCAGGCTGCTTATCCTTGTTGGCGAAGCCAAATGAGTAGACCAGACCAACATAGAAAATTCGGCCAAGGGTCGTGCGCTCGTAGTCTTCGGTGAATGTCGGCGAGGAAAAGAACCGGTGGAGGCGCTGACCGTTGAAGAGGTCGGTCACCGTTGCCACGGCTTTCAGGTTTGAGTTCACCTGATACCGATAGCCGAGATTCACGAGGTTGATGGCACTGATGTACCCCTGCGGAGTCAGCCGCTTGTCCGTCCGCGTCACCGTGATTTGCGCAGCGTTGGCGTCTGTCGGCCGATAGTCGAGTTTGGCTTTCGCGTTGAGACCGGTGGTGGACTGTAGGCCTGAGATCCCAAGAGCCGTCGCATCGATTTGGCTGTAGAACAGATTGCCGCTGATGCCATAGGAGAGCTGCGGCACAATCCGGCCGTTGGCGGTAAATTCCATGCCCGCCGATTTGTCCTTCGGCAAATTCGTCTTGGTCGTGAGCGTCAGCCCATTACCCAGATATTCGGTCACGTCCGTGACGCTATCGCGATTGAGCCGGTAGTACGCGGTCGCACCGTAACTCTGCACGCCGCTTTGGTACCCATAACCTACTTCGTAGGACTGCGCGTACTGCGGCTTGAGGTCGGGATTGCCCGCTTGCAGATTCGGCGTGTACTCGTGATCGACATAGGGATTCAAGTTGGCAGGATCCGGACGAACCACGCGGCGGCTGGCGCCGAATGACAGCGTGGACTGGTCGGACAGGCTGCGCTCGGCGTGCAGGCTGGGATAGACCTGAAAGTAGCTGCTGGTGGTGGTGATGCCGTTGGTGAGTTGCTGCGCATCGGTGTGCGTCTCTTCCGCTCTCAAGCCCGAGAGCCAGGTCCAAGCGCCGACGTTTGCCTGATAGCTTGCGTAGATCGCGTGAATTTCTTGGCGGAACTTGAACTCGTTGGTAAGGCTCGGATCGATGACTTGAGCTCCGGTCACAGGATCCACGTTGCCGCCGACATTGTCGAAGCTGAATTCGTCCTGCTCGAAGGCATATCCAAGCTTCAAGGAACCGTTCTTCGACAGAGGCTTTGCGTAGTCAGCGTCAAATTCGCTGGTGCCATGATTCTCTTGGAAGGTTAGGTTGCTGAAAGACGTGGGCAACGGCGGAATGAACGAGTCATTGACGTAGTCGTAGTGTTCGTGCTGATGCGAAGTCGATCGGTGCAGCGACACGTCCAGTGTTTCACCGGAAGCGCCGAGCTTCTGGGCGAATGCCAACCGCCCGTCCAAGTCGGTTTCCGGATCATGGCCGGAACTTAGGCGCCGCGTCGAACTGAGCGGCGCCGAATCGAGTGCGCCGCTGCCGTCCAACTGAGTATAGGTGCGCAAACCGCCGCGATCCGCCCAACTCGCGGAGCCGCTGATGGATTGCCGCTCGTTGAAGGCGTATTCCGCGCTCAGTTTGGCGGTGGGCACTTCGCGGCGAATCCGCTCATTGATGCGATTCTCGCTGTTGATCGTTTCAGAGGTCGTCGGATCCGGCGCGATCACCGTCGATTCAACACGCCTTTCCCGGTAGTCCTGCCGATAGCCCGCGGTTAGAGACGCCGTCAACGGACCGGAGTTATAGCTGCCGTTCGCCCCCATGACGTAGCGCCCACCGCTGCCGCCGCTCGCTTGCAGGGAACCTGAGGTGCCGCCCGGACGCTTCTTGCGTGTGATGATATTGATGACGCCGGCGGCGCCGTCCGCTTTGAACTGCGCGGGCGGCGTCGTCAAGATCTCGATGCGTTCGATATCCTCAGCGGGGATCGACTGCAGGTTGTCTCCCGCCGAGGAACCGGCGAACTGACTGGAGGGCTTGCCGTCGATGAGTATCAAAACCTTGGAATCTCCGCGCAGCGAGACGATGCCGTCCGGATCGACGTCGACCGACGGGATGACGTTCAAGATGTCGCTCAAGGTGCCGAAGGTGCTTTGCGCGTCCTCCGTGACGCTGTAAACCTTTCGATCGATCAGCGTTTCGACGGACAGTTTCCTGGAGGTGACCACGATGCTTTGCACGTCGCCGTCGGGAGCCGGCGGGGTGTCCTCGGCTGTTGCCGGCGAACCCGCGAAAGCGATCACAAGCGGCAGGCCGATCATGCCGCGGCGGTGCGCTGCGCACGCCCCGCGGTTCCAGTCGAGTTTTCGCTTCAAAAGTTGCCATCCCGTAAAATTTGGTGCCGCGTCGGCGCGAGGCGCATCATGATCGCAGGGCTCATTTAAGACAGTATTAAGGCGCGAGCGCTTGTTCTCTCGAGTGTGCCGGCGCGCAGTTAATACTGCCTTAACCATGGCGTGCTGTCCTGAATCAGAGCGCCGTGGGCGGTAGCGGATCGGGGAATGGATGAGACTGTTGCTCATTGAAGACGAGGCTCGAATTGTCGAACTGCTCAGGTCTGCCTTTGAGCGCGCGGGATTCGCGGTCGATGCGGTCGGCGCCGCCGCCGCGGGCGAGAAGGCGCTCGCGTCGATCAGTTACGATGCCGCGATACTCGATCTGGGTCTTCCCGACGGCGACGGCTCGCGCTTGCTGACCCGGATCCGCAGCGCCGGCAATCGAGTCCCGGTGCTCATCTTGACGGCGCGCGATTCCATTGAAGACCGCGTCGGGGGGCTTGATGCGGGAGCGGATGATTACCTGGTTAAGCCGTTCGCGGTGAGCGAATTGGTGTCGCGTATCAAGGCCCTGCTGCGCCGGCCCGGATCTGCCCTGGGGACCCTGCTGGAGGCGGGCAACCTCGTGTTCGACACCATCGGCCGCGATGTTCGTGTGGGCACGGCGCTGCTCGCGATGCCGCGCCATGAGCTCGCGATTCTTGAACATTTGATGCGCCGCCTGGGCCGTGTGGTGCCGCGCGCCGTGCTCGAGGAAAAAATCTACGGCATGGAACAGGAATTGGAGTCGAACGCGATTCCCGTTCACGTTCATCATCTGCGGCGCAAGCTGGCGGATGCCGGCGCAACGCCCGTGATCCACACGGTGCGCGGCATCGGCTACTTGTTGGTCGAGAAATCGATGTGAGGCTGCGCGTGCATTCGTTGCAGGCGCAGCTCGCACTGAAGCTTGCGGCCGTGTTCTCCCTGGCCACCGTACTCGCCATATGCGCCGTGATCTACGAAGGTGGGCAGGCGGCGAAGACCCTCGGCGATGACGAATTGGAAGAGCGGGCAATTCAGTTGACGCGATTCATCTCGCGCGGTCCGGACGGCATTTGGCGCCTCGAGCTGCCGCCGCGACAGCGCCAGCTCTATGATTCACCGGCGCGCACCCGCCTTTTGGCGGCGCGCACCACCGATGGCAGGCTGGTTGCCTCAACGGATGCTGAATTTGGGACGGAACTGGCCGGATGGCCGGCGCTGGCCGGCGAGCGGCGTCCATTTCGGCTCGAGGATTTCGGCGCCGCCCGCCAGGATTACAACGGCATCACGGTCCGCGTGCAAAACTCCGCGGGACCGTTGTGGGTATCGGTGGCCGCGGTCTCGGACGCGGACGCCTTGGCCTACGGGATCATGACGAGGTTCATTGTCGACGTGGCTTGGTCAATATTCCTGTTTGCGGCTGCGATGCTGGCCGTGGCGGTCTGGAGCATTCGTCGCGGCCTGAAGCCGGTTCTCGCTGCATCGGAAAAGGCGGCGGCCATTGGACCCAACGCCATCGCGGTGCGGCTGCCGACCGATGATTTGCCATCCGAATTGCTGCCCCTGGTCGCGGCAGTCAATGCGGCGCTCGATCGACTGGAACAGGGCTTCGCGGTCCAGCGGCAGTTCACCGCCAACGCCGCACACGAGCTGCGCACGCCGCTTGCCATCCTCACGGCCGGACTCGATGCGCTGAGCAGCGGGCCCGAGGTCGAGAAGCTTCGGGACGACGCCTCCCGCATGAACCGCCTGGTAGATCAGCTGCTGCGCGTCGCGCGCCTCGACAGCGTGGCGATCGATGTCGCGGACAAAATGGATCTTCGCGCGACCGCTGCTGAAGTCGTGGAATATTTGAGCCCGTGGGCGCTGGCCATGCATTGCACGCTCGGCTTCGATGCGCCGTCCGAACCCGTCTGGGTTCGCGGCAATGGCCCGGCGCTCGAGGACGCCCTTCGCAATTTGGTTGAAAATGCCGTATTCCACACCCGGGAGGGCACCGAAGTCACCGTGGCTGTGTCGCCGTCCGGAACGGTCAGCGTGGCCGATCGCGGTCCGGGCATTCCCGAGCCGGACCGCAAGCACATTTTCGAGCGCTTCTGGCGCGGGAGAGGTGTCAGCCGACCGGGCGCCGGGCTCGGCCTTGCCATCGTTTCGGAAATTGTCCGTGCGCACCACGGCGAGATCCAGGTTACCGACGCTACGCTCGGCGGTGCATTGATCCGGATGAAACTCCCCCTTTACGCATGATGCCCGGGATTCCATTGGAGACGGGCTCGTCGGCACGCTAAGCCTGCAGCAATACGATATCCCAGCGGAACGCCAACACCCCGGCCTCCGAACTCTCGACGGCCTTGCAGGTTGCCAACGCCGGATTTCGAGCGCGCCCTTGCATCGTTGAGATCAGAATGTCCTTTTCGTTGAGCGGCTCGCCGGGAAAATACATCTGCGTCACCAGACGATAGTCCCCGGCGGTGACGTCGAAATGGATATGCGGCGTGCGCATGCCGCCTACGGGATCGGGGTAGGGCCCCGGCTTGATGGTGCGAATGCGATAGGCGCCATCCGCATCGGCACGCAGCAGCGCCAGCCCTTTGAAGTCGGGATCGATGGGTGCGGGATTCTTGTCCACCGGATTGATGTAGCGGCCGGCGGCATTCGCTTGCCAGATTTCGATCACGGCTTTCGGCAGACGAGAGCCGTCGGTGCGCAACACATGCCCGGATAGTTCGATGATCTGACCTTTCGGACGCGCGTGCCGCCCGGCCGCACGCGTCAGGTCAAAATCATGATCGGCCGGCGTGCGGACCGGAAAGAACGGGCCCAGCGTTTCCTGGGGTGTCGGCGCGAGGCTCTCGGCGGCAACGGCGGCGGGAACCGCCATTGCGCCGGCCAGGCATTTCACTACGGTCCTGCGAGACAGCCTCATGAACGATTCTCCGGGATGAGGACAAAGACATGTTTTACGTCGGCCATGACGAGTTGAGCCTTTCCATCGTCAGATGATCATACTCGGAGCGAAAATATTTTCTCAACGCGTCCTCGAATACCGCTTCGTGGTTCGCGGCATGCGCGAACAGGGTCATCGACGAATGGAACTTCAGATTGTCGGGAAACCCCAGAATGTCTTCGATCGATTGACCCCGGGCGGCCGTGACGAGCTGCGTACAATCGCGCAGCCTGTCGCCCAATACCGGGTGACCCCAATACGCCCGCGCCTCGTCGAGACTCAAGATGGCATACCGCTGCGCCATGGGACTGCTCCCCAGCCCCTTGATCTGCGGAAAGATGTACCACATCCAGTGGCTCTGCTTGCGGCCCTCCCGTAGCTCGCTCAGAACTTGGCTGAATATCTCCCGTTGCGCATCCACGAATCTCTGCAAATTGTATGGATCGCCCGTGGTCATGGTACGTGATCAGCCCGGGGGTGTCGTAAGCGCCTTCAGGAACCGATAATAAAATTCCACGCCCTTGTAGTAGGCATCGACATTGACCCGTTCATCCCTGCCATGCGCCCTGTCGTCGGCGCGTTCGATTGCCACTCCATTGATGCCGTAGCTCGGTATTCCAGCGTTCATGGTGTAAATGCTGTCTGATGCGCCGGCTTCCATGACGGGCAGCACGAGGAAACCCGGCCACAACTTGGCCGCGACGCTGCGCAGCGAATTCATGACATCGTCGCGCAGCGGCGGCGGTGCCATGGCTTTGCGATCCGAGCCGTGATCCATCATATTGCCGTTGTCGCCCCGGAAGCGGACGGTCAGTTTCGGATCGTCGAACAGTTTGGCCAGCTGCAGGCGAATTTCCTCCTGCGAGTGGCCGGGGAAAATACGGCAGTTCACGTTGGCTTCGGCCCGCCCCGGCAGGGCATTGGGTGCATGACCCCCGCTCAACATCGTCGCCACGCAGGTGGTGCGCATGACCGAGTTCATGTGCGTATCCTGCGACAGACGCTCAACCGCCTTAGTGTCGGGCGGCTCGCCTAAAATGGCGCGTAGATCGGCGGCCGTCTGGCCGGTCTCGATCTTGGCCATTTGCGCGAAGTATTCGCGCGTGACGGCGTTGAGCTCGAAAGGAAACGAGAACTTCCGCAGCTTGGCCAGCGCATCGGCCACGTGGTAGATCGCATTGTCCGGCGTTGGCAGCGAGCTGTGGCCGCCGGGATTCGTGGCGAGCACCTGAAAGTCCCCGTAGAGTTTTTCGGTCGCCTCAAAGCCCACGATCTGCGGCTTGTCCGGCCGCACTCCGCCGGAGTCGGGATTCAACGCAAATTCCGCGTCGATGAGCTCGCGATGATTCTTGAGAAGCCAGTCGACGCCGTTGGAATTGCCGTTCTCTTCGTCCGCCGTCAGCGCCAGAATGATGTCGCGGTTGGGAACGAATCCCTCTTTTTTCATGCGAATGAAGTCGGTCACCGCAATGGCATCGCTGTCCTTCATGTCCTGGGTGCCGCGGCCGTAGAAATAGCCATCCTTCTCGACGAACTGGAAAGGATCCGTGCTCCAATCCTCGCGTTTTGCCTCGACGACGTCCGAATGCGCAATGATGAGGATCGGCTTCAGCTTCGATCCGGGCTTGCCGCGGTAGCGCGCGACCATGTTGCCCTTGCGATCATTGGGCCCCAGCACGACCACGTCCGCCTTGGGAAAACCCGCATCGAGCAAACGCTGCGCCATGGCTTGGGCAGCCACGGTCGTGTTGCCCACCGAATCGGTGGTATTGATTTCAATGAGCTGTTTGAAAATATCGTGCGCGTTCTTGCGCGTGAAAGCATCGCCTTCCGCAGTGGCGGCGGGTCCGGCGGCTCGCGCGCAGTAGCCGCATAGAATCGCGGCTATGCCGACGACGACGATACGATTGTTCAAGAATTATTCTCCCGGTAGGCGAGGATCGGACCCCCATGCAGGCCATGCTATCGTAAGCGTCCTTAAATCGGTTGGCGCGAGATCGGCATGGCGAAGAAAAAGACTCGTGCGGTGAGCCGAGCAGCTGCGGAAGCGGCGGTCCAAACCCTGTTGCGCTGGGCCGGCGACGAACCGGACCGAGAGGGGTTGCGCGACACGCCGAAACGGGTCGTGAACGCCTATCGCGACTGGTTTTCAGGCTATTCTATCGATCCCGGGGCCTACCTGCGCCGCACTTTCGAAGAGGTCGAAGGCTACGATGAAATGGTGGTCCTGCGCGATATCTCGTTCGAGTCCTTCTGCGAACATCATATGGCGCCCATCATCGGCCGCGCGCATGTCGGCTATTTGCCGAGCGATCGGGTGGTCGGCATCAGCAAGCTGGCGCGCGTCGTCGATGGTTTCGCGCGGCGTTTTCAGGTCCAGGAAAAGCTCACCTCGCAAATTGCGGGCTGCATCAACGAAGTGCTCAAGCCCCGCGGCGTCGGCGTCGTCATCGACGCCGTTCACCAATGCATGACCACGCGCGGGGTCCACAAGCGCGGCGTATCCATGGTCACCAGCAAAATGCTCGGCTCCTTCCGCGCGGACGCCAGCACGCGCGCCGAGTTCCTGCGCTTCATCGCGATTGAAGGCGCCAACCTACGGTAGCCGAGCCCGTCCGAGGCCCCTAGTTTCTCGGCGGGACCTTCGGCAGCGCGCGCACGGGTACCATCTCGACGGAAAAGCTGTACCTGTGCCGCTCGCCGGGCTGCAGCGCGCCCACACCGACAACTTGGCGCGTAATTTTTTCACCCTTTTCGTTGGTAATCGCGATCACCACGCAGTATTCGCACTGCTCGCCGCGCGCAGGATGATGAATCGTACCCTCGATGCGCATGGCGGACACGGCCTGGGCCGCCGGTTCGGCATTGACCGTGTTGAACCGCAGGTGGTGTTGGCACCCCGGGCATATGTTCGCACTCTGTAAAACCGTGGCCTTACAGTGCGGACATACCCGGGTCGCGCCGAGTGTGCTCTGGCGAGCGACGCTCATTCGGGTTAGCTACCGTTGCTGACCAGACCTTTTATTTTTCCCTTTTCGTCGTCCCAACCAAACTCTACATGGCCGCGCATGCGCGATCCGGCCGCAACCGTGATGGATCCCGCCTTCACGTCGCCGACAATGACACCGCCTTCGAGCACGTCAACCCGCTTGGCGGATTCAATATTGCCTTGCAGTTCACCGCCGACGACCACGATGCCCGCCAGGACTTGTCCGGTCAGGTGGGCACCGCTATCCATGGTGAAATTGCCGTCTATGCGTACGTCACCCTTGAACCGGCCCGCCATGCGTACATTGCCCGAGCCTTCGATCTTCCCTTCGATCGTCAGGTTCGCGGCGATGACGGACTCGCCGCCCTCGACGGCGGTTTTTGGAGTGGGACGGCGCGGCGAAACGGCCAGTCCCGGATCGTTGACGACGCGCTCCGGCGGGCTTCGTTCCGCGGGCATTGCCGATGAGGGAACGGATGTACCCGCTGGAACGGGCGTGGGGTTTTCTTTCCAAAGGGCCATAAAGTAACTCTCCCGCTGATGAGTGGCTAAAGCCTACACGCTAACCCCGGCAAATGTCATCGGCCTACTGTCTTTTATTGGAGACGGTGATGCTTGAGCCCTGGGGTCCTGCGCGACCGATATAATGCTCCGTCATCGAAACAGGGGTGTTAAGTTTTGTTTCAACAACTTGAGCGGCTCGTCTCCGATTCGATTCTCGGACTGATGGCGAAATATCGAGCAGACCCTTTCAACGATAAGGTCGATCTGGGTGTAGGCGTTTACCGGGATTTGTCGGGTAATACCCCCATTTTGGAATGCGTCCGCAGCGCGGAAAAAGAGGTGCTGGCCACCCAAACCACGAAGTCCTACATCGGCGCCGCCGGCCGCGAGGAATTCAACAGTGCCTTGGAGGAACTGGTGCTGGGTGCGGCCCACGCGGCGCGTAAGGATCGGCGTGCGCGCACGCTGCAGTGTCCCGGCGGCTGCGGAGCCCTGCGCGTGGGGGCCGAGCTCATCAAGGCTGCCTCGCCGATAGCCACGGTGTACTTGAGCGACCCCACCTGGGGAAACCATGCTCCATTATTGGGGGGCTGCGGCCTCAAGCTTGAGCGCTATCCCTACTACGACGCCGCGGCGCACGAACTGCGCTTCGAGGCGATGCTGCAGCGCCTCCAAACCGCGTCCGCAGGCGATGTCGTCTTGATCCATGCCTGCTGCCACAACCCCACCGGCGCCGACCTCGATGCGGGACAGTGGGAGGCGGTCACGGACCTTCTCGTGCGCCGCAAGCTGGTCCCATACCTCGATATTGCGTACCAGGGATTCGGCTCCTCGCTCGAGGCCGACGCCGCCCCGATCCGAATGGTGGCGGAGCGAGTCCCCGAAGCGCTCATCGCCGTGTCGTTTTCCAAGAACTTAGGCCTCTATCGCGAGCGCGTCGGCGGCTTGATCGTCGTCAGCGAAAACGCGGCGCGCGCGGATGCCGTGCAATCCCACATGCTGCACATCGCGCGCAGCATTTACTCCATGCCGCCGGATCATGGCGCAGCGATTGCCGCGCGAATTTTCGCGCAACCGCAATTGAGGCAACAGTGGGTGGGGGAACTCGATGCCATGCGGACGCGAATACTGGATATGCGCTCGCTGTTGGCAGGCCGGCTCAGGGAAGTGACGGGCGGGAACTCGTTCGATTTCATCCGCACGCAGCACGGCATGTTTTCGTTGCTGGGCGTATCGCCCGATGCCGTCGAGCGCCTTCGCGAGAAGCATCACATTTACATGACGTCCGACAGCCGCATGAACCTCGCGGGCATCATGCCGGGCAACGTGACCTATGTCGCCGAGGCCTTTGCGGCTGAAAGCGCGGCGATTGAAGCCTAGGAGGCTGTGCGGGTCAGTTGGCCAGAGCCTGACTCAAGGCGGTGACTTCCGCGGCGGAATCCTGCATCACCGCCAGCGTTTTCGCTTGATTCATGCCGAGCCTTAGTGCACCCGGCAGCTCTTGCAATGACTTCTCCAGGCCGGCGATGTCGGTACCGAACGAGACCATCAGGATGGCTACACCCACCACGTCGCTCAAGTCCGGGTGATCGACGTCGGTTCGCAGGAAATCCTCCTGCCCCACCGCCCGCGCCATGGCTTCTGAGAATTTCCAATTCTCCAGGATTGCCTTGCCGATGGATGGGTACCAATCGTTGATGATGTCCTTGAGCTCGGCTTCGCTGGCAAACAGCTCCGGGTGATCGGTGGCACGGGTCAATATGTACAGCTTGCCGATGCCATGCATCATTCCCGTCAGCATCGCTTCATCCGGATTCACGCGTGTGCCGCAACTCCGGGCCAGCACGTAGGCATAGGCCGCCACATAGGTGCTGCGCTCCCACAGATCGTTCAAGTGCGGCGCCAAGCTCGCCAGCTTGTTCGCTTGACGGATCTGATTCATCGAGAACGAAATCGACGCGCTGCGCACCATATTGTGGCCGATACGCGCGATGGCCGTCCGCAGATCGGCAACGTTCTTGCCGCTGCGGTTGATGGACGCGGAATTGGCAATGCGCAACAAACGGGCCGCAAGCGCCGGCTCGGATCCGACCACCCGGACAATCTGGTCCACCTTGGCATCCGGATCGGCAAGGATCCGCCGGACTTTGAGCGCTATTTCCGGGAACGACGGCAAATCGACCTGGCCGCTGGACAATTCCGCGGCGAGGCTGCGTATGAAATCAAAGGCGACGTTGGATGGAGACTGCACAGGACTCAATGGATCGACCGATTTGCCTCATTCTTGAGCGTCATAATGCATCAAACCGACCGAAAAGCCGCTACTTCTTTGAAGTCGACGGGCGGCTGGCGAATCGCTGCTGCACTTCGCCATGGCCTGAGCTTTCGGTAAAGCGCCCGGCGCTATAGCGGGCCACGACGTGCCGCCAGAAGGCCACGGACCCGGGATGACGCATGTATTCGACGATCTCCCAATTACCGGCAAAGCGGTCGAATATCAGCGTCGCGGCGTCCCGGCCGATTCCGGCGCGCCGGTACTGCATGCGCACGAAAAACTCCGACATTCGATAATCCGCGGCTTTCTGGCCCGCCTTGGGAATGCGCGGGCGCGTCACCAGCGCAAATCCGACGGAATCAGTACCCTTGAGAATCAACAGTGGGTGCGATTGGTCGTTGGAAAACCAATTGGCGAAGATCTCGGCTTCGTGCGGATTGTTCGCGCCGATGACGGAAAATAGTCCCGTATTCAGGTCAGCCAGGGATTCAATGTATTCGCCGTAGACACTCTGGATCCACTGGCGATCCTGTTTCGAATGTCTGACATCGCGAATGCTGACAAGCAACGAGACTTCATCCTCATCTAAAAAGACACAGCCCGGACGAACGTGCCTGACGGCAGCCCGCCCGGGCTTGTGGGATCAGCTAGCTCCGAAGCGTATTACGGCTTCGCAGCAGAGGCTGCACTGGCAGCCGCATCGGCGGAGGCGCTCGCAGCAGCAGCCGAATCAGCAGCGGCGGAGGCAGCGGCTTCCGCAGCGGGCGCGGCGGCCGGAGGAGCAGCGGCCGGGGCAGGAGCCTCGGTCTTGCTGCCGCAGGCACTCAGCATGAATGCAGCGACAAAGGCGGTCAGAGCAAGTTTAGTCTTCATCTATCGATACCCCAGAAATTTTAAAGGTAAAAAATTTAGGCCGAGCGTGTTGTTTTTGGGCCTATACCCAAATGTCCCGGGCGATTTTAGAGTGTTTTGGCGCAATTTCATATCACTTTCGCCACCCACACCACGCCTTTAGCGCGGGAAATCGCCGCGGGGGTTGAGGCATAATTCAAAAGCCGCCTGCGGCAACGGAGGTCCAGTGAGCGATTCCAGTTTCGATCAACTCTATGCCGCGCACTTAGGCATGCTCATGGGCCGAGCCGACCGCTCGCTCGAACGCACCGGCTTCGACGCTTTGGTGGTCCACGCCGGGCGCCCGCCGCTGCAGTTTCTCGACGACCAAGACTACTCCTACAAGGTCAATCCGCAGTTCAAGGCGTGGGTCCCGATCACCGACAATCCGCGCTGTATCTTGGTTTATAGGCCAGGCATCCGACCGACGGTCCTGTTCTATCAACCCAACGACTACTGGCATAAACCGGCCGCGCTACCCACCGCCGCCTGGACTGCCTCGGTCAATCTGATCACCATGGACGATGAGTCGAAGGCCGCGCGGCACTGGGAAAAATTGGGCCGCGTTGCCTTCATAGGGCCAGAGATTTCGGTTCAAGGCGCCGATCCGGCCGGCGTCAATCCCAAGGAATTGATGGCGCTCTTGGATTACGAGCGCGCCGTAAAGACCCCCTATGAACTGGCCTGTCTGCGCAAGGCCAGTGAGATGGGCGCGCGCGGACATGCGGCGGCGCTCGCGGCGTTTCACCGCGGCGGCTCGGAATACGATGCGCACATGAGCTATTTGGCGGCCTGTCAGCAGCGCGAAGAGGAGATGCCCTACAACAACATCGTCGCCTACAACGAAAACGCCGCAGTACTGCATTACCAGCATCTGGAACGGGTTGCGCCCGCTCCGCTGCGCTCGTTTTTGATCGACGCCGGCGCTCAATACCGCGGCTACGCGGCCGACATTACGCGCTCCTACGCTCGAGGAGCCGGGCGATTCGCCGATCTCGTCAAAGCCATGGACAAGGCGCAACTGGCGTTGTGCGATGAGATCGTCGCCGGCCGCGATTATCGCGACGTGCACCTCTCGGCCCATCGAATCCTGGGCGATGTGATGCACAGGATCGGCCTCACTAAGTTGCCCGGGCAGGCCGCATTGGAAGCGGGCGTCACTCAAGTGTTCTTTCCGCACGGCATCGGGCATTTGCTGGGTCTTCAGGTACACGACGTGGGCGGGGTGATGGGAGATCCCCAAGGGCATGAGCGTGAGCGGCCCAAGGGGCATCCCTTTTTGCGCCTTACCCGCATGCTCGAGCCCGGCGTGGTCGTGACCGTGGAGCCTGGCATCTACCTGATCGACTCGCTGTTGGCGGCGGCCCACGCGGACGAGCGGCGCGCCCATATCGACTGGGCGGTCGTCGATGATCTTAAGCCTTACGGCGGGGTCAGGATTGAAGACAATGTCGCGGCGACCGCGGGCAAGCCCGAAAACATGACGCGGGATGCCTTCGCCCGAGTTGCTGCCGCGAAGGGCGCGGCGGCGTAGGGGAGCCTGCTCAGACAGGCTCCTGGATCAGGCCGCCGCTTTCTTGCGGCGCTTGGGCTTTTCCTCTGCCTCGCTCTCGTCGGCAGGCGCAGCCTTCTTACCCTTGGTCTTCTTCGGCTCCGCCTTCGGCGCCTTGGCAGCCTTTTTATCTTCTTTCTTTTCGGTCGCGACGGGGGCGGAATCCACCAACTGCATGAGAGCCATGTCCGCCGAATCGCCCGGCCGCGGCTCCATTTTAAGAATTCGCGTGTAGCCGCCGGCGCGCGCCTTGAAGCGCGGGCCTAAATCCGCGAACAACTTCTCGACCACCGCGTCATCGCGCAAGCGCGAGTGCGCGAGGCGGCGCAACCCGATCGAGTCCACCTTGGCCATCGTGATCAACGGCTCGACCACGCGCCGCAGTTCCTTGGCTTTCGGCACGGTGGTGCGGATGGTTTCGTGCTGCAGCAGCGAGGTCGCCATGTTGCGCAACATCGCATGACGATGAGAGGCATTTCGCGATAGCTGACGCCCGCTGTTTCTGTGACGCATGTTTCTTAACTCTTGATTCGCTTACTTCAGATACCGTCGCGCTCGTCGTCGCGCTTCAATCCCGGCGGCGGCCAATTGTCGATGCGCATTCCGAGGGTCAGCCCGTGGCTCTCCAGAACTTCCTTGATCTCGGTCAAAGACTTTTTTCCTAAGTTCGGCGTGCGCAGCAATTCGACTTCGGTACGTTGCACCAGATCGCCGATGTAATGGATATTTTCCGCTTTCAGGCAGTTGGCGGAACGCACCGTGAGTTCCAGCTCGTCAACCGGGCGCAGCAGGATGGGATCGAACTGCGTTTCGGTGGCCTTGGTCGTCGATTCATCCTGACCCTGCAGATCAACGAACACCGACAGCTGATCCTTGAGGATGCCGCCGGCGCGGCGAATCGCCTCTTCGGGATCGATCGTGCCGTTGGTTTCGATATCCAGAATGAGCTTGTCCAAATCGGTGCGCTGCTCGACGCGGGCGCTCTCGACGTTGTAAGTGACCTTGCGCACCGGGCTGAACGAGGCGTCCAGCTGCAGCCGGCCGATGGCGCGCGTCTGCTCTTCGAAAGCCATGCGCTGTGCCGCCGGACGATAGCCGCGTCCGCGCTCCACCTTGAGCGACATGGACAGCTCGCCGGCCTTCGTCAAGTTCGCGATGACCAGGTCCGGGTTCAAAATCTCGATGTCGTGATCCCCGGCGATGTCGCCGGCCGTCACGGGCCCAGGTCCCTTCTTGTGCAGGCGCACCTCGGCAACGTCGCGCGTGTGCATGCGAATCGCCACCGCCTTCAAGTTCAGCAGAATGTCGACGACATCCTCTTGGACGCCCTCGATCGCGGTGTACTCGTGCAGCACACCCTCGATCTCGATCTCGGTGATCGCCGCCCCCGGCAAGGAAGACAGCAGCACCCGGCGCAGCGCATTGCCCAAGGTGTGGCCGAAACCGCGTTCAAACGGTTCGATCACGATGCGGGCATGGCGCGGCGACACGGGCTGTACCTTGACGACCCGCGGTTTCAAAAATTCATTGATCGATCCCTGCATGGATTTCACCTACGTTTACTTGACCGGAGACAACGCAGCGAAGGCTGCGTCGCATAAAAAGCCAATTGCTACTTGGAATACAACTCGACGACCAGGCTCTCGTTGATGTCCGGCAGAATTTCCTGACGATCCGGAACGGATTTCAAAATCCCGGAGAACTTCTTGTCGTCCACTTCGACCCAGTCCGGAAAACCGACCTGGGCGGCGATGGTCAAAGCGGCGGTTATGCGCGTCTGCTTCTTCGCCTTCTCTCGCAAACTCACTACATCGCCCGCCTTGCACTGGTAGGAGGCGATATTCACCAGTTTATCGTTCACCGACACGGCTTTGTGGCTGACCAGCTGCCGCGCTTCGGCACGCGTCGCGGCGAACCCCATACGGTAGACCACATTGTCCAGGCGGCATTCCAAAAACTGCAGCAAGGTCTCGCCGGTCGCGCCGGGGCGGCCCGCGGCCTTCTGATAGTAATTTCTGAACTGACGCTCCAGAACTCCGTACATGCGGCGCAGTTTCTGCTTCTCGCGCAGCTGCAGTCCGTATTCCGACAGGCGCTGCTTGCGCTCGCTCTTCACGCCGCCCGGCGGCACCTCGAGCTTGCACTTCGACTCGAGAGGCTTCACGCCGCTCTTCAGGAACAGATCGGTTCCCTCGCGACGGGACAGCTTGCACTTCGGACCGGTATATTTTGCCATTGCGAACCTTTTAAACGCGACGCTTTTTGGGCGGACGACAGCCGTTATGCGGAATCGGCGTGACGTCTTCGATGTTGGTGATCTTGAGGCCGCAGCCGTTCAAGGCGCGTACCGCGGATTCGCGCCCGGGACCGGGGCCCATGACGCGCACCTCGACGTTCTTCACGCCGTGCTCCTGAGCCGCCGTGCCCGCGCGCTCGGCGGCGACCTGCGCCGCGAACGGCGTCGACTTGCGCGAGCCCCGGTAGCCGCAGCCGCCGGAGGTCGCCCATGACAGGGTGTTTCCCTGCCGATCGGTGATCGTGATGATGGTGTTGTTGAACGAGGCGTGCACGTGCGCGATCGCATCGAGCACGTTCTTGCGTACTTTCTTGCGCGCGGGTTTTGCGCCCGGCGCAGCGGCGGCAGCAGCTTGCTGCGCGTTTTGCTTCTGATCAGCCATTGATTGTTACCTTTAGACCTTGCCCGGCGGCGCGTTCATCTTGACCGCCTGCTTGCGCGGACCCTTGCGCGTGCGCGCGTTGGTGCGAGTGCGTTGGCCGCGCATCGGCAGGCCCTTGCGATGCCTGATGCCCCGGTAGCAACCCAGATCCATCAAGCGCTTGATGTTCATCGAGACTTCGCGGCGCAAGTCGCCCTCGACCGCGAATTTCGCAACCTGGGAACGCAGCGATGCCACTTCGGCATCGGTCAGATCCTTCACTTTCACGTGGTACTTCACGCCGGCGGCGTCGCAAATACGCGCGGCTCGGCTGTTGCCGATGCCGAATATGTGAGTCAGGCCGATGACCACATGCTTGTTCATCGGTATGTTGATGCCGGCGATACGCGCCATCTACTTCTCCACCCGCGCCCTCGAAAAAAAGCGCGCTAGTATATTAGAAAACCCTTTATAAATCAATCCGGCGGGTCGCTGCACGCACTTATCCCTGCCGTTGCTTGTGGCGGGCATCAGACGAGCAAATGATGTAAACGATGCCGCGCCGCCGCACGACTTTGCAGTTCTTGCAGATCTTTTTCACCGAAGGACGAACTTTCATTTCTTAGCTCCAATGCCCCGAAGGCTGGCCTTTTTCATCAGGCCCTCGTATTGCTGCGACATCATGTGCGACTGCAGTTGCGCGACGAAATCCATGACCCCGACCACGATGATCAGCAGCGAGGTGCCGCCGAACTGAAACGGAATGGCCGGATTCACCATGCGAATGATTTCAGGCAGCAAGCACACTGCCATGATGTACAAGCCGCCCCACAAGGTCAGCCGGGTCAGCACCTTGTCGAGGTATTCGCCCGTCTGCAGGCCCGGACGGATGCCAGGAATGAAGGCACCAGCCTTCTTGAGGTTCTCGGCCGTGTCCCGGGCGTCGTACACCAGGGCCACGTAGAAAAAGGCGAATCCGACCACCAGCAGGCCGAACAGTACAACGTGCAGCGGCTGACCATAATTGAGGATGGCAGCGATCTTTTGCAAGGTCTGCTGGATGACATTCGGGTTAGGGCTGTTGCCGAAAAATTGGGCAATCGTGGCCGGAAACACCAGGAGACTGGAGGCGAAAATCGGCGGAATGACGCCCGCCATGTTCAATTTGAACGGCAGGTGGGTGCTCTGTCCTTGCATCATGCGCCGCCCTACCTGGCGCTTGGCATAGTTCACCTGGATCTTGCGCTGCGCGCGCTCCACGAACACGCAGAACAGCGTCACCAGGCCTACGACCACCACGATGAGCGCCACGACCAGGGCGTTCATTTCCCCGGTGCGAACCATTTCCAAGGTATTGCCGATGGCCCGCGGCAGCCCGGCGATGATGCCGGCCACGATGATCATGGTAATGCCGTTGCCGATACCGCGTTCCGTGATCTGTTCTCCCAGCCACATGACGAACAAGGTGCCCGTGGTGATCGATATGGTGGCGACGAACAGGAATTGCGGGCCGGGATTGGGCACGAGATTGCTGCCCGAATTCTGAATGGCGAGCGCCGCGCCGAAGCCTTGGAAAGCCGCGAGCCCGACGGTTCCGTAGCGCGTGTACTGCATCAGTTTGCGCCGGCCGGATTCGCCGTCCTTGCGGATCTGGTTCCACGGCGGATACACCATCGATGCCATCTGCACGATGATGGACGCGGTGATGTAGGGCATCACATTCAGCGCGAAGATGCTGAAGCGCTGCAAGGCGCCGCCCGAGAACATGTTGAACATGCCGAGCAGCGTGCCGTTCTGGGTGGAGAAGAATGCGGCAAATTTGGCCGCATCGATGCCCGGAACGGGAATGAAGGTGCCGATCCGGTACACGATGAGCGCGCCCACCAGGAACAACAAACGCTTGCGCATTTCGGCGAAGCGGGTGATATCCCCTAAGGCGGCGGCAGGATTGGTAGCGGATGTGGCCACGGGTTTCTCTTAAGCCTCGAATTTTCCGCCGGCGGATTCAACGGCGCTCTTGGCGCCCTTGGTCAGGGTGATGACTTTATCCTTGATGACGAAAGCCCTGGTGACGGTACCGGACAGAATGATTTTCACGACCTTGGTGCATTCAGGCACCAGGTTCGCTTCGATCAGGCCCGCCAGCGTGACATCGGTGCCGGAGACGCGCATGAGGTCCGACAGGGTCAATTCAGCGCGGGAGGCCTTCATCGCCGATCGAAATCCGATCTTGGGCAAACGCCGCTGCAGGGGCATCTGGCCGCCTTCGAATCCGACCTTGTGATAGCCGCCCTTGCGCGCGCGCTGTCCCTTGACACCGCGGCCGCAGGTTTTGCCCTGGCCGGCGGAGGCACCCCGGCCCACCCTGAGGCGGGTTCGCTTGGAGCCGGCGCCCGGCTTGATGGTATTCAATCTCATTGGATATTCCTAAGAACCTTAAGCCTGCTCGACTTTCAGCATATGACTGGCGGTATTGACCATGCCGCGATTGGACGGCGTATCCGCCACGACCACGCTGTGGCCGATCCGGCGCAATCCCAAGCCCTTGACCGAACCGCGGATGTTGGCCAATTGCCCGTAAACACTCCTGATCAAAGTCACTTTGAGGGACTTTTCCGCAGCCGCTTTGTCTGTCTGTGCCTTGGCCATGATCAACCTACGAGTTCTTCAACAGTCTTGCCGCGCTTTGCCGCGATGTCATCGGGGGTACGCAGCTTCGCCAGGGCATCCATCGTGGCCCGGACCACATTGATGGGGTTGCGCGAACCGTAGCTCTTGGCGAGCACGTTGCGGACGCCGGCGCACTCGAATACGGCGCGCATGCCGCCGCCGGCAATCACGCCGGTACCGTCCGCGGCCGGCTGCATGTACACCCGCGTGGTCCCATGTTTGCCTTTGACAGCGTAGAACAGGGTTTCGTTCTTCAAGGACACGGTAACCAGGCTCTTGCGGGCCTGCATCATGGCCTTCGAAATCGCGACCGGCACTTCCCGCGCCTTGCCGTAACCGAATCCGACCCGGCCGGCGCCATCACCGACCACGGTGAGCGCGGTAAAGCCGAATTGCTTGCCGCCCTTGACCACCTTCGCCACGCGGTTCACGGCGACCAGCTTTTCGAGCAGGTCGTCCCCGGACATTGGTTTTTCTGTTCTCGCCATAGTGCCTTAGGACCTTTAAGTTAGAACTCGAGACCCGCTTCGCGTGCGGCCTCTGCCAGCGCTTTGACGCGCCCGTGGTACATGAAACCGGAACGGTCGAAAGCGACCTTCTTGATGCCTTTGGCGGTGGCGCGCGCTGCGATGGCGCGGCCGACGGCTTTCGCCGCTTCGATGTTGCCGGTGGACTTCAATTCCCCGCGCACGTCCTTCTGCAAGGTCGAGGCGGCCACCAGAACCTTGTCGCCCTCGGGCGCAATGATCTGTGCATACATATGCTGCGGCGTGCGATGCACCGACAGGCGCATTGCGGCCAGTTCCTTGATCTTTACCCGGCCCCGCAACGCACGGCGCAGGCGGGTGTCTTGTTTGGTCAATTTCATGATTACTTCTTCTTCGCTTCTTTCAGCGAAATCTTCTCGTCGGAATACTTCACGCCCTTGCCCTTGTAGGGTTCGGGCGGCCGGAAGCCGCGAATCTCCGCCGCAGTCTGGCCCACGCGTTGCCGGTCGATGCCCTTGACGATGATTTCCGTCTGGCTCGGCGTCTCGATGGTGATGCCGTCGGGAATCGCAAAGTTGATGAGGTGCGAATAACCCAAGGTCAAGGTCAGGT
>Ga0210400_10000462_pt1 | contig 45577 bp, 40 predicted proteins | sample IncBWH26MmetaG_FD_155456 | JGI IMG/M metagenome (GOLD analysis project Ga0210400, IMG submission 155456) | Forest soil microbial communities from Barre Woods Harvard Forest LTER site, Petersham, Massachusetts, United States - Inc-BW-H-26-M | ecosystem: Environmental > Terrestrial > Soil >... | reverse complement strand
CACTGGGTTATCGTTGAAGAGCATTTATTTGGCGATGTCCAGCGCGGCACGATCATCGGTGGCCAGCTGGTCGGCGTGCTCGGCGGCTCTTCCCCGCAAGTGACCGGCGATGGCGTCCATACGATTGCGGAATTAATAAAAATTGCTGATGCAAAAAAACCGGACAAAGTTAAAGACATTAAAGTAAATCCGTATTTCATGAACCGGCAAAACTTGGCCATGGACGCGATCCTGTCCGCCGGCAGAACTGTCATGCTGTCGGAAAAAATTGGCGTCAATTATGGCGGCACGTCTTATGACTGCACAAAAGAAACCCATCCTGACACGAAACAGATGCTCGTGGAAGCCGGTAAAGTTTTGGATATTTCCATCATCGGGTTTGATTTCATTATCCCCGACATCACCAAATCCTACAAAGAACAAAAATGCGGCATCATCGAAGCCAACGGCGCCCCGTTTATCCAGCTTCACCACGATCCCCTGATCGGTGAATCAATAAATGCGGCGAAATTTGTTTGGGATTTGGTGAGTTAAGCTCATCTGGAAATTTGCCGCTGTCCGAGCGACAAAAAATTGGTTAGATTTGTCAAATGTCGCGAGTCCGGCAAATTTCCGACTTTCTTTTGATGCTACTTTTCTTTCTTAGAAAGAAAAGTAGCAAAAAGGCAAAAAGAAAGGGCCTATCTGCCTAAGATCGACCCATTTTACGCGAACGTAATAATCAGAAAACCAAGTATGCCCAGCAACCACGGCCAGTTAACATAGACGCCATCAGGCGGTTTTTGTTTAGCCATCCCAGCTCTCCAAGTTCGGCTTTTCAGCATCGACATCACCGCCAAACCACGGGAGTTTGACTAGAGCTTCCAGGATCTTTTTCTCGGCGATGGCGTGATATTTTTTATCCACTCCGGGAGCATGTCCAGTCGACCGGCCGCCTTGACTCGGCATCTCAGTGAGCTCGATGTTCATCTTCAGTTCGTGAGGCAGTTTGAATCCCGGACCGAAACGCTTGGGAGTTCCTTCTTCACTTCCCAACGGATTGTTGACAGTATAACCGTCGGCCAGCATCCAGCGCATGATTACGTGAAGTTCGAAGGTGTTGTCGTTGACGATCTTGGCGCTGACGATGTCCCAAAGATTTGTCGGCAGCCAGATGGAACCAGCCGTAGCGACAGCATGAGGCAACCGGTGATCGGCCATTCTATTGGTAATCTGCCGCATCACATAATGAACACATCCTTCAGCTCTGTCTCTCCTCATCTGTTCTTGGATTACATCCATATCAATCTTGCCCGGAGTTTTGATCGTGCCTGGTTTGGTCATTGCATTCTCCTTATGCGTTGAATTTTTCTCCGCACTTCGGGCAAGTCCACTCAATCGGATGTTTGTGGAAATCCGGATTGAACGGACCATTGGCATTGCCGCACTTGGGACACATGATCCGCGTGCCGTGGGCTTTTTGCCGCTTCAGCTCGTTAGGCTTTTTGGCATCCATCCTTGTTCCTCCGTTTGGCCAAGCATACCAAAATTTCACAAATAAAAAAAGACCCGCCGTCGCTATATAAAGCTTGGCGGGCTGACGGGACGCATGTGCGTACCGTCTGTCAGACTTTGAATTGATGAGCTTTGATTTCCTCCTCGACTGCGGCCACTGCAGATTTGGGCCACATCTCCAACTCACCGAAAGCGAATGTGATGTCGAGGAGATTGAACGCCACGATGACGTTGGCAAATCCGCCATTCTTCAGACGTTCCACCGCTCCCTGCTGGCGGTCAATCCAGATCAAACATGGCATCAACTTTGCGGGGTAGCCATCTGCCTCGAGCTTTTCTGCGGCTTCGAATTTCGACTGACCATCAGTGGCGACGTTGTCGACCATCCAGTAGCGGTGCTCCTCGAGATTCGGTTTGCCATTGACCCAAGTATGATGCGCACCGTGCTGCTTGAGTTGCTCGCGCATGATCCGATGACCGATCGGATTTGATGTCCAGGTTCCCGGATCCCTCCTTAGTTGAATCTGCATGCTAGCCATGGCACCGGCTTGGGCAATGGCGTTGCCGGCAGTGGGAATGCCGATCAGAATTTGACGCTTATTTTCGTCGACATCAGCGTGGGTGGTGTAGACGAGCTTCGCCACCTTGAGTCCGACTTCCCACTCGAGTTCCGTGTTGTCCGTGAGGTCTTCTCTGCCAAACACGTAGACTCGGGATTCAATCCCTGATTTCAACGTGAACGGTTTGTTGCTATATGACACGAACTTATATTCGGCCATCAGCACGAGTAGACTGATATCTTGAGCGTCGTAAATCTGTCCTGATGGTACTTGCATCTCAACCTCCTTCAGGCCGCGGCGGCCATTTCGTCCAGGATTCTTTCCACTGCCTTTGCCGGACCTTCCGGATACTGCGTAATCGGCCGGCCGATGACCATCCAGGTCACGCCAGCTTCGAGCGCTTTCGCCGGCGTCATGACACGAGACTGATCGCCTTTCTGACTGAATGCCGGTCGGATACCCGGAGTCATCTTTGGAACCGACCGAAGTTGCTCATCGGAATTGAGCCACTCCAAATCGCCTGGAGAACAAATAAACCCATCGACTCCAGCCAAGAGCGATTCTTCCGCCCAGCGAGGAATGATCACATCCGGTTCATCTCCAAAATAGTATCGGCATGTTTCCGGACTGATGGAGGTCAGCACAGTCACAGCCAATACCTTGCTCCTACCCTTGTTCAGCACGGCCTGCCTCACAGCATCGATAGTGGCGCTGGCATGGACGTTGAAAAATTTCGGCGACAGTGGTACTAAGCCCAGTGCCGCGCCAGCGACTGTGTTTGGGATGTCGTCGAATTTGCCGTCCCAAAATAGATCTTCGCCGATGAGTTCGAACAGCTCGCGAAGCGCGTCCAGCCTGTCCCTGGCATTTTCGTCGCGAACGAGCTGAGCGAAATTGCTTGTGATGAACTCGAGGCCGATTTTGAACCCGCCGACTTTGTCCTTGAGCGCTCGCACAAGCTGCATAGCCGCGAACACGTCGCTGGTATCCACTGCCACGAAAATCCGTTCATGCAATTCCATGTGATTCCTCCTGGTTTACCGAAAAGGACTTCGAAACAGTATAGCATATTGGCCAATAAAAAAAGACGCGAACCATTTTACTGGTATGCGCCAATTGCTTGATCGATCGAATCGAATTTGTCGTCTTGCAAACAACCCACGAGCTCTCGCAGCCAACGCTTGCAAAGATCAGGTCCTTCAAACGGCCAGGCGGTGTAGACTTGGCAGAGCGAGGCTCCCAGGAGAATTCTGTGATATAACTCCTTTGCAGAATCGATGCCGCCGACACTGATCAGCCGCACCCGGTGATTCTTCGGGAATCGCTTAGCCATCTGCATCAGGACCCATCGCGAACGCTCTAACAATGGCCGACCGCTGACGCCGCCTTTATCCTGCGGAATATTCCAACCGTCAGTTTTTTTCCTCTCGACTGTCGTGTTCGTCAATATTAAAAAACCCAAACCCCATTCATCGACGATATCCGCGATGTCGGCCAGTTGCTCGTCTGTTTCGTCGGGAGATACTTTAATGCCCATCGCACGCGAAGGCAGCTCTAAGAGACTAGCCACTGCTCGATTCGCATCTTGGGCAACCTTCACGATTCCATCGAGCAATCTTTTTGCCTGCAAACCTCGAAGACCCTTGGTGTTGGGCGAAGAAACATTGATCGTGATGAATTGTACAAACTGGAACATCCGCGTGATGACATACGCATAGTCATCACCAGATTTTTCAAGCGGCGTGTCTTTGCCTTTGCCAACATTCAGGCCAATCGGAATCGTCGAGGGTCCTCGAGTCTGCATCTGGAGCCTGGCCATGTCAGCGCCAGGGTTGTTGAAGCCCATGAAGTTCCAAATAGCAGCGAATTCCTCTGATCGTCGCATACGGATGTGAGGATTACGATCCTGCTTCATCGGCGTTATTCCGCCGACCTCGGCAAACCCCCAGCCAGTGGCAGGAACCGCCCGGCGGTATAGCTGGCAATATTTATCGAAGCCAGCGGCTAAACCCAACGGATTGGGGAACCAAACTCCAAACTGTTGGGTTTCCAGCATCGGATGACTATAGGTCAGAGCACGACGAACTGCGAAAGCGAGCAGAGGATTGCGCTCCAGCCGATACAGTAGTGCAATACCCCATTCGTGAGCTGTTTCAGCATCATCAGTCGACATCGCAAACACCCGCGGCCGAACAGTGTTCTTATACGCACGTTCAATCAAGCTCATGTTGCCTCCTAAAAAACCGAAAAGGACTTCGAAACAGTATAGCATAAAAAAGTATCAAGTATTTAGTAGGGAATGAAAAAACTGCAGTCTCCTGCAGTTTCTCCATATACTATATACTTGCCCCTATATACTATTTTATCTTCTTTCTTATAAACGCGGGGATTTCCAGTTCGTCCTGATCCTGGCCCATCTCGGGTTCTTCTTCGATCAGAGGCTTGGGAGTAAACATCGGCTTAGGTGAAGTGCTTGTGCGAACTTGGGATTTTATTTCCACTGGCTTCGGTTCTTCGACTCGTTTGACCGGCTCTGGCCGGCGCATGGATTCGTCGAACCCAGTGGCCACGACAGTGATTTTAACTTCTTCGTCCATTTCTTCGTCGATAACAGCGCCGAAAATAATTTTCGCTTCCGGATCCACTGATTTGGTGATAAATTTGGCCGCTTCCTCAACTTCGTACATCCCGAGGTCTTTGCCGCCGGTAACGTTGAACAAAACTCCGCGCGCACCTTCGATAGATAAATCCAAAAGCGGCGAATCAATTGCACCCCGCGCCGCATCCATGGCCCGGTTTTCGCCAGTGCCGCGGCCAATGCCCATCAGGGCTGAGCCGGCGTTCTGCATCACGGCTTTCACATCCGCGAAATCGACGTTGATCATGCCTGGTGTCGTGATCAGATCAGAAATACCGGCGACACCTTGCTTGAGGACATCGTCCACGGTGCGGAAAGCGTCGAGCAAAGAAGTTTTCTTATCTATAATTTGCAAAATGCGGTCATTGGGAATGACGATAATAGTATCTACGTGCTGCTTCATCTGCTCCAGGCCTTTTTCCGCCAGCTCGCGGCGCTTGGCTCCTTCGAATGCAAACGGTTTGGTGACCACGCCTACAGTCAGGATGCCGGTTTTTTTCGCCAGCTCTGCCACGACCGGCATGGCACCGGTGCCAGTACCGCCGCCGAGACCGCCGGTGATGAAAACCATGTCAGCATTGTGAATCACGTCCAAAATTTCATCTTTGGATTCTTCCGCAGCCGCCCGGCCGATGTCTGGATTCATACCGGCACCCAAGCCCCGCGTCAGAGTTTTGCCGATATGAACTTTCTGATCAGCTTCAGAATTATGCAAAGCTTGCGCGTCAGTGTTGATCGCGACAAATTCCACGCCGCGGATGCCGGTTTCCATCATGCGATGGATGGCATTGTGCCCGGAGCCGCCGACGCCGATGACTTTGATTCTGGCAAACGTTTCAATTCTTGGTTTAACTTCTGACGATTTAAGTTTCATTGGAAAGTATAATGTATAACGAATTAGGAATTATGAACCTTCAGGGTAAGAACGAACGGAACCACTTTCTCATTTTATCAACTGTGTCGTTTTCCAAAACTCTTCGGGCAAATTTGTTGACTGTCCGGCTGCTGCCCAGCAAAAATTCGTTGGCCCACAGCACCAGTCCGACCGATGTCGCAAACGCCGGATCATTCACACGGTCGATGACAGTAGTGACAGAGCCTGGCAGGCCGATGGTAACCGGCAATCGAAGCTGCTTTTTGGCTAATTCTACCACTCCGGGAAGCTTGGCGCCACCGCCTGTCAAGATCGCCCCGGCGGGAAGCTGGCCGTCTTTGCCGATTTTCTTCAGTTCCCGGTTGATAAGGTCAAAAGTTTCTTCCAGCCGGGCTTCGATGATCTCGGCCACGTGCTTGCTCGAAACCTTTCCTTCTTCTTGCCTGTCGATTTTCGACAAATCAATATCAATGTCTTTTTTGACCTCGCGCATTTCCGCGGCCCCATACTGGAGTTTGACTTTTTCCGCCGTATCCACGGAAGTCCGCAGTCCGATCGCCAGATCATTGGTGATGTGCATGGATCCTACTGGCAAAATCGTGGCGGTCACCAGATCGCTTTCCTCAAATACGACCATGCCGGTAGTGCCGCCGCCCATGTCTATGAGGACGACTCCCAATTCCTTCTGCTTTTTCGTCAGCACGGCTTGGGCGCAGGCCAGCGGAGCCAGGACCAGATCATCGATCTCGAGTCCAGCTTGCATGATGCATTTGGTCAGATTTTTGATGAAAGGAACTGAGGCTTGGATGATCTGACTATCAACTTCCAGGCGGATGCCGGACATGCCGACCGGATCTTTGATGCCGGTCTGGCCGTCGACTGTGAAATTTTTTGGTATGACGTGCAAAATTTCGCGATTGGCCGGGATCGAAATCGCCTGTGACGCATCCACTACCCGCACCACGTCGGCTTCGGTAATCTCACCGTCCGCACGGGCCACTGCCACGACGCCATGGCTTTCCTGGGAACTAATCTGTGCGCCGCCCACGGATACCACGGCGTGGTTGATATTCAGTCCGGTCATGCGCTCGGCTTTTTCCAGCGCTTCGGAAATAGCAGACACGGCTTCATCGATATCGACAATCACTCCGCGGCGGATGCCCGTGGACACTGCTTCTCCTACCCCGATGATGCTGGGACTGCCAAGTTCGGACTCCTGTTTGCCGACTACGACACGGATCACGGACGATCCTATATCTAGGCCTACGAATATGTGCTCTTTAGCCATTTTATTTTGCTAGTTGTTCTTTAACCAATTTTGAAATTAAATTTCCTTCAGCGCGCCCTTTGGCTTTGCTGACAACCTCTTTCATGACTTTGCCGAAATCTGCCGGTGTGGCTTTGAGCTCGGCGATAGTCTGGCTGACTATGCCGGATAACTCCGCTTCGTCCATGGCTTTCGGCAAATATTTTTGCAGTACGGCCATCTGGGCGGCTTCGTGCTCCACCAGATCGTTCCTACCTCCAGCTTGAAAGCTCTCGATCGAATCCTTGTGCTGTTTTACTTTTTTCGCAATAACGCTCATGAGCTGTTCGTCTGTCAGCGGCTTCATAGCATCAATCTCGGCATTTTTTGCCGCAGCCTTAAGATTGCGCAGGGACGAAGATGCGATTTCATTTTTTTCTTTAAGAGCAGTTTTAAGGTCAGAATCAATCTGTTCTAACAGCATTTATATTCGCGTAAGTTCGTTTAATATTCGTGTCAATTTGCGATACCAGAGTTATCTGCGCCTAAATTTCGGCGCCGGGACCAATTTGCCCATGCGCTTGAGCTCTTCGCGCTTTTCACGATTTTCTGCTCTGCGGGCCGCGTCTTCACGCAGCAAATTGCGCGAACGAGCCGGTTCGAAAAACCGGATTTTGCGCGCACGCACCAAAACACCGCTCTGTTGAATCTTGCGGTTGAATCGTCGCAATAAATTTTCGAAGGATTCTCCATCCTTCCGTCGGACTTCTACCAAACTTACCACCCCTTTCTAATACAGGATAAATCCTGTATTGCCGTCGCTCGCTGACATTGAATCAAGACTAATCGTCTTGATCAGTTTCGCTCGCTAGGCAATCAAGATGCGGCAAGTATAACATAAAATCGCCTATTTGCCAAGGCGCTTTTATTTAATTTTACAATTCAGCAATTAAAAAAGACCTTATGCAATCACGTGATGTGAAATGCATAAGGTCTAGACCCTAAAACCTAAGCGTCTTGCTCGACAACGGCCCAGAGCCAGAAGTCGTCGAAGCCGCGGTCTGACCAGTAGAAGTCGGAGCGCCAGAAGCCGGCGCCGAGGTTGCTGAGGCACGTGACGTCGCGGCGACGGCTCGGGCTCTGCCACTCATTGCCACCCAATACGATCGGTCGGCCGTTGTGCCGCGGGAACTTCTGCTTGAGCGGTTCACGGCCCTGGCCCTCGAGCAGGCAATAGCCTTTCGCCTTCGCAGCCATGCGCGCCGCTTCCAAGTTGGCCACGTAGCCGAGTTCGATGAGCTTAACCCGATAGGTCTTCTTGCCCACAAATGGCGGGCCGAGGAACTCCCAGCCCTTCGCGTTGTAGCCGGCCGTGGTCACGACATCCATCGGATCGATCAAGTTGTCGATCTCGAGATCGAACCACTCGTCGATGGGCGGGTGCTGGGTGGCGGGCTTGGGCTTGCCCAAGCGTACGGCTGTGTCGATGATCGTGTCTTCCAGTTCCGTGCCTGGCACTCCGAGCGCCGTCTGGAATACATCGCTGCCAACTCCTCGCTCGTCTGCTCTTGCCCTGACTCGCTCGGAAATGAGCTTGGCGATCTGCGGATACGTAGGTACGGTCAATGGCTTGGTGTCCATTGGCGTCCTCCTCCTTGTTGTCTGCCGCGGGATTGCGGCAGTTTAGCCTCCGCCAGCTGGCGGATTTGAGGCCAAAGCATTAGATTTACATAAAACCCAAAGCTTTAGCTTCAACGATATAATATATTCTTTTTTGGAAACCTAGTCAACCAGTACTAACATAAAACGGCCTTTGTGGCCGCTTATGTTTTATCTTCCTAATCGTTTTTTAACTTCTTCTATAATTCGCTCGTAAGTAAACAATTCCTGCATGCCCGAGCGGACGTCGCGCAGGATGACTGTGCCGTCGCGCGCTTCTTTCTGGCCTATGATCAGGGCGATGGCGACTTTGTTGGATTCCGCCAGCTTCAACTGGGTTTTGATCGAGCCTGGCCCGATGAATTCAGAAGCGATAATATTGTGATTCCAGAGTTCAGTAAAAAGTTTCAAAGTTTTTTTCGCGGCCAAATCGCCCAAAGGCACCAAAAACACATCAACTTTATTTTTGCTGACGAATTTGAGATTGGCCGATTCGAGTGCGGCCAAAATCTGATCCAGTGTAGCACTAAATCCCAGAGCCAAGGCTGGAATGCCGCCGAGGCTTTGGATCAAATCATCGGCATGGCCGCCTGATCCCAACGCCACTTCCCCGTTTTCGGTTCGGGTGCGGATTTCAAACACGGTGCGGCGTGACCATGGTTTGCCGATTATTCTCGGATTTAAATTGTAAACCAAACCCAGCTCGTCCAGTCCTTCCAAAACTCCGATGAAATGCCGGCGGCAGTTCTCGCACAAATAATCGATCAGGGCCGGCGCATCGGCGGAAGCGGTGGAGCAGGAAAGGTTGTTGCACGCCAAAATCTGCAGGGGATGGTTGTTCTCCAGTGCGTCCAGGCAATCCTCGCAAAGATCGTATTTTTTGTCCTTAAAATAATTTTTCAGCTGTTCGGCGTAGCCGGGCATGCATTCGATACAGCCGATGTTGTTGATTTCCAAAGATAAATTGGACAGGCCGATTTCGGAAAAAAGTTTCAGCAAAAGATTGATCAGCTGGGCATCGGCTATGGGTGCGGTCTGGCCGAAAATCTGAAAACCGAATTCATGAGTTTGTTTGGTTTCGCCGGCTTGGGTCTGCCAAGCAACCGGCGAATGGTAATACCACTTACTGACTTTTTCGCGCTCCGGAAAATGATATTCCAGATAAGCCCTGGCCAAGCTGAAAATATTGGTCGGTTTGGCCGCGATGATATTTTCCTTGGCGTCGGTAAAACTTACCAACTGATCTGAGCCCGAAGACCAAAAACTGAATAAACGCGCGTCTTCAAAAACCGGGGTCTCGATTTTGGCGTAACCAAAAGTATGCGCCAGGTTGGATAATTTTTCCAAGACCACATCCCAGGACAGATGAACTTCCGGCAGTAAATCGATAGAGCCGGCAAGCCTTGGCGGAGCTTTTTCTACGGCTGGAGTAAGTTTTTTTGGTCGACCCATATAAAATCAAAAGTTAAAAGTAAAAATTCAAAAGTGCAAGTCAAAGTTGAAACTTTTTACTTTTGAATTGTATTTTTTATTTTTAATTTTTGCCTTTTGACTTGATTATAAACCGTAACTCGGAGTCTGGGTCAAAAATTTAAACTCGTTTACCGGCAGAGCCCTTATAAAAACTTTTCCAACAATATCTTTTGCGGGTAAAACTCCCCAATCGCGCGAGTCTGAGGAAGCCAGGCGGTTGTCGCCCATCATAAAGTATTCGTTGGTGCCCAAAGTCAAAGTTTTCGTGCCGCCGATCAAAATCGTGTCATGCGGATAAGTCAAACCTTGGTTTGGCAGGTAAGCCTCATTGAGTGCAACGCCATCGGGGTGCTGTGCGTTAAAGATAGTAACTCTGCCATTATCAACTTTGATTCTCTCGCCAGGCAGGCCGATGATCCTTTTGATAAAATATTGCTTGGTATCCCGCGGGTATTTCAACACAATTACCTGGCCGCGCGCCGGCGGGCTGAAATGGTAAGACAATTCGTCAATTATCAAATATTGGCCGTTTTGGAAATTCGGTTCCATCGATGAACCCGAAACTATAAACGGCTGGAATATAAAATAACGAATAGGGAGGATAATTACAAGCGCGATCAGGACAATTTTCAAAAAATCCCATATCAAAAGTCCAGTGGCGGCGAAACCTCCAAAAAAATTACGATTTTGCTGCGGGTTTTCTGTTTGATCCATACAATTTATATTGGTGGGCGGTACAGGATTCGAACCTGTGGCCCCTGCAATGTGAATGCAATGCTCTACCGCTGAGCTAACCGCCCTAGTTTAGCTAAATTAATCATTCGCCATTGAAGCTTAACAGATAATCGGCATTGAAATCAATACTAAAAAATCGTATACTTAATAGGCTTTAAAAACCACATGGCCAATTTCGACGCTATACAACCAGCTCCGCACCATTTCCCGGACCGTAGATTCGCTCCGCCCCAAAAAAAACGCTCCAAAAAATGGAAGTGGCTTTTTTTGATTCTGATTTTGCTGGGCGGGCTGGCTTTCGGCGCCACCAGGTTGCTGTCGCGCACCAACCAAATCTTTACCGGCAACAAAAATATTTTCCAAAGGCTCAGTGGTTTGTTTATCAGTCCGGACAAGCATCTGACCGGCGAGGATTTGGGCACAGTCAATATCCTGCTCATGGGTGTCGGCGGTAACGGCCACGACGGCGCGTATCTGACGGACACCATGATCGTGGCGTCAATCAATTCCCAAACTCACGAAGTGATCCTGACTTCCATCCCCAGAGATTTTGCATTCGATTTGCCCAAACTCGGCTACAACAAAATCAACGCAGCTTACGCTTACGCTTACCGAGATGATCCGAATACTGCGGGAGACGTCGCGATTGCCGCGGCGGAGAAAGTCACTGGCCTTACAATTCCCTATTATGCCGTGATTGACTTCAAAGGTTTTGTCAAAGCAGTCAACGACGTCGGCGGTGTCGACGTGACTGTGGATCACACTTTTACGGATGCGACTTTCCCCAACGATTATCCGTACGACACAAAAGGCTACATCGCTCCGGTGACATTTACCAAAGGCCCGGCCCACATGGACGGCTTTCGGGCTTTGGTGTTTGCGCGATCGAGGCATAGCGAGCAGAACAACGAAGGCTCGGACTTTGCCCGCAGTGAGCGGCAGAAAAAAATCCTCGTCGCTTTGCGCGAGAAAGTCCTCTCTCTCAACCTCGCCAATCTTGCGACGATCAACAATCTTTTGACCGACTTTACCCAAAATTTCCGCACCAATCTTGAGCCTTACGAACTCAAGCGGCTGGGCGACATTGCCAAAAATATTCCTGCTGACCATATTTATTCGTTTTCGCTTGAGCCGCAGAATAATCTGATCTGCTCCGCTCTCGTGGATCCCAAAACCGGCAAACGCGTGGTCGAACCGCCGCCCGCTCCCGCTCCACTGCCAACTCCCACGCCCGCTCCTGCGCCCAGCTCCAAATCTATTTCTCCAAAGCCAACTTCCACTTCTTCCAAAACTTCTTTGACGCCAACTCCCAATCCAGTACCCGCACCAACTCCAGCACCAGCACCAATCCTAACTCCTACTCCCACTGATACCGCGCCGGAAATTGTCCGGATGTATGTGGTTCAGCCATGTGAAGGCAAGACTCTGGCCGACATTCAAGATTTTGTGCGCAATTCCACAGAGCTGGCCAAGCTCAAAAAAGAAGGTGCAGTGGTCGAAGTCCAAAACTCCACTGGCAAACCATACGCTACTTCCCGCTTCAAGCTACTGGCGGACATGGGCATCACTGTCCGCTATTCGACTTTTTTGGGCAAGGTTCCTTATGACCACACGATTTTCTACGACAATTCCCACGGCGGTAAGGGTAACTCTCTGGAATATCTCAAGTCGAATTACAACTTTACTCCCTCTGACGTCAACTATCCTGCATCCGACGCTGATTTCGTGATTGTCATCGGCAAAGACGCGCTCTAGCATCAATGCTACAATACATTCATGAAAACTCCTCTGGTTGCCATCATCGGACTGCCTAATTCCGGTAAATCCACTTTTTTCAACAAAGTTTTAGAAAGGCGCTTGGCCCTGACTTATCCCGAGGCCGGGACCACGCGCGACCGCGCTTACGGCCTGACTTCCTGGAACAGCCAGCCTTTCTATCTCATCGATACCGCCGGCATAGTCGCGCGGCCGGATTCGGATTTGGAAAAAAATGTCCAGAAGCAAACCGCGATTGCGAAAGACGAAGCGGATTTGATTTTGCTTTTGGTGGACGGCAAAACTCCATTGGGCTCCCATGATCTGCGGGTTGCTGCGGAATTAAATCAAACCAAAAAACCGATTGTATTGGCCGTCAACAAAATCGATACCCGCAATACCAAAACTGAAACCATGGCCGCCGAATACCAAAAATTAGGATTGGGCCAGCCGTTTTTGATTTCTTCAGTCAACGGCGTGGGTATCGGCGATCTGCTGGATCAAATCGTGGAAAAATTAAAGCCGGAATTCGGCGGACAAACTGCCGAAGAAGCGGCGGGAATCAAAATCGCGTTTGTAGGCAAACCAAATGTCGGTAAATCATCGCTGATCAACGCTCTGCTCAAACAAGAACGCCTGCTCGTCCACCACAAAGCCGGCACTACCCGTTCCACCGTGGAAGTGCCTTTCGAATCCGGCGGCAAACAATTTGTCCTGCTCGACACCGCGGGAATAAAAAAGAAATGGCAGCAGGATTCGGATGTGGAAGCCGCAGCGGCTTTCCAATCCATCCGCACGATCACCGCCACTGACGTCGTGTTTTTCGTGCTCGATGCCGCGGAAGAAATTTCTTTCCAGGACCAGGCGATAGCCGCAGACATTTTGGACGCTGGCAAAGCCGTGGTTTTATTGCTAAACAAAATCGATTTGGTGTCAAAAGAAGTCCAACAGCGGATTCTCGACGAACTGCCCAACTACCTGCCGCAAATGTGGTTTGTGCCGGTGCTGTTTACTTCGACCAAAACTTCCCAGGGCCTGGATCTTTTGTTAAAATTCGGAAGCGACGCCCTGGCCGCGGCTGACCGCGAAGTGGATCCCGATGAACTGGATAAATATCTCGAAAAAATTCTGGCCGAAAACATGCCAGGCAAAATGGAAGACCAGCGAGCACCCCAAATTTACAATATCAAACAGATTAGTGTGCGCCCGCCGACTTTCAAAGTCACTGTCAATTTCCCGGCCGCCATTGCCACGGCCTGGAAAAAATGGTTTGAAAAGCAATTTAGATTTAAATTCAGATTCGAAGGCACGCCGATTATAATTAGGTACGTAAAAAAATCATGATTCTCATCATCGGCCTCGGCAATCCGGGCAAGCAGTACGAAGGCACCAGGCACAATCTCGGTTTCCGCGTTTTGGATTTGCTCGCCGGAGTCAGCCAAAGCCCTGGTGACAGCGGATGGGAACATAAATTTGATTCGCAATTCCTCAAACTCGACAGCGTCATCCTGGCCAAGCCGCAGACATTTATGAACAAAAGCGGTGAAGCGGTGAAGGAAATTCTCAAATTTTATCCGGCCGCGGATATGATCGTGATCCACGATGAACTGGATCTGCCGCTGGGTTCGATCAAAATCCAAAAAAATGTCTCAGCCGCGGGTCACAACGGCGTCCAGTCAATCATCGACGAGGTCGGAACCAAAAATTTCATCCGCATCCGCCTCGGCATCGACAATCCGCAAACTCGGGATCAGATTCCCGGCGATGCTTATGTTTTACAAAAATTTACGGATGACGAAAACCAACTAGTCAAAGAAGTTTTGGAAAAAGCCAAAGACGCGGTAGAGACTTTCCAAACCCAAGGCCTGGACATGGCGCAGTCAAAATTCAACGGTTAAAAAACTACAAAACAATCCCAGAAATTGAAAAAGCACGGCCACTTGCGGGTCGTGCTTTTCAAAATTTTGCCTTTCGGCATCGTATATGTCAGGCAGTGTGCCTGGACTGTATAGATCTTGGGTCCGGCTGGGTTCGGACCCGGAATGGGAATTCACTGGCGGGTTGAGATAGTACTACCGGTACTGCATCGATCGGAAACTCCGGCCGGCCGCGTTCTGTGCAAGCACTTGCTCGATCTCCGGGATGTTTTCAACTTCCCGGGTTTTTTCGGCTTCGAGGGTTTCGACGACCGGGAGAAACATCGACAGGTCTTCGCTGTCCCGTTCGTCGTAGTGACTGCAGCGTGCTTTGCATCCCCGAGGCAGCCTCATAGACCCGAATTCCGACAACGAGGTTCGAGCCATGAGCTTCTCGAGCTCATCGGTCGAATACGTCTCCAGGAATTCGTTCAGGAGAAGAAACAGCCTCTCGAAGCGGTGCTCCGACAAAGCCGGCTCCTCCAGCAAGGACACGAACTCGTGCTCCTTGATCTCCTTCGTGGTCATCGGCTGCCTGCATCTGCAGCCGACCACTTGCACTACCCTGGTTCTCAACATAGAACCTCCGACAACTCCGACGACTACGCCGACGTGTCTTGGGACTTCCAAGACTTCGGATCTTACGCGATCTATCCGTGAACCGGCCGCTTGCGCCAGGATTAGCCATGAAGCCAGTCGCTGAATCTTTGTTTGATCACCGGCCAGGCGACTCGCATCAGGTGGGCGGCGAACCAGACGACTCCGATGATGTAGAGCGCGGCGGTTTCAACCACTAAATTGTGGGTGCCTGGATTCTGCCAAGCCTTCATGACGAGAAAAGCCCCAAAGGCGACGAACAGTCCGAGATAGGCCGAAGCGGCGGCTTCCTTTCCGGCGAGGTTCTTGATTCTCATCTCAGCCTCCTTAGCTATTTCTTGTAGTGATGAACTGGGACCATGATCATCCGAATTAAAATGATGACCACAACTAGCAGCCCGAGTAAACACAATCCGGCGGCGATAACGAGAATACGGTGATCGGCGTACCAAGCCCAAATAGCGGACCAGTTCCTAGTGAGCGTTGCCAGGGTTATGATGAATGCCATGATCAATACTGACAGCCGATGATGTTCCTGTTTTTCTTCCATGCCAATCCTCCTTGCGGATGGCGAAATTTGCAAAAAAATCGCACTGATTCTGACAGGCAGACTTATCTACCAGAACCAATGCGATTTTTTAATATACTTAACCCTACCTACGAGCGCAGGACAGATACGGAAAACCGGACCGGCCCTAACTTGTGGTTACTTGCAAACAATAGGAGGGATGCTGCTTGCGTTCGCCGCTCGTAAGATAGGGTAAAGAATACTAAACCCTATTTATGCTACTATATTGTAAAGAACGGTTTATCTTAGCAAAAAAGCCCTCTATTGTCAACCCCATGAATTTACTTGATGAAAAAATTTACGCCAACGCTCTGAATATCATTCCACAGCTGGGTCCAGTGAGTCTTGCCAAACTTCTCAACTATTTCGGCAGTTTTACGCAAGCTTGGCAAGGGAAAAGCTCCGAATATGCCAAGGCTGGATTGCCGCCGAAATCTGTCAGTGAAATTATAGCAAGAAAACCGAAAATCAATCCAGAGCAGGTGTTTGCCGAACTCACCCGGCGCTCGATCGAAACCGTGCTCCTAAGCGAAAAGGCTTACCCGGCTATTTTGAAAGAAATTAGTACCGCTCCCCCGCTGTTATATGTCCGCGGCAGACAGGAAGTCCTGAACACGGCCACGATAGCAGTAGTGGGCACTCGAAAAATGACCAACTACGGACGAGCCGTCTGCGAGGAGCTGGTCATGGGCCTGGTCACAAACGGTATCACTGTGGTTTCGGGGTTGGCATTTGGCATCGACGCTGTGGGGCTGAACTGTGCCGTAGAAAATTCCGGCAAATCCGTCGCGGTCTTGGCGTCGGATCTCGACAATTCCAGCATCTCACCTAGATCAAACTTTGCTCTGGCCCAAAAAATCATGGAAGCCGGATGTCTGGTTTCCGAATACCCTCTTGGCAACTCGGTACAGAAACAAAATTTTCCGATCCGCAACCGCATCATCTCGGGATTGAGCCTGGGCACCCTAGTGGTGGAAGCTGATGCAGAGTCAGGAGCATTGATCACGGCCAATTTTGCCTTGGAGCAAAACCGCGAAGTCTTCGCTATCCCCGGCTCGATTTTTTCTCCTGTATCGCGCGGCACCAACGAACTCATCAAAAAAGGCGCCAAGCTTGTGGTCTCGGCTTTTGATATTCTGGATGAATTAAATTTAACCGCCAGCAGTGTTGATCTTCCGGTGGAGCTCGAAACTTCTGAAATCGAAGGCCAAATCCTTAGCTCTCTTACTCGTGATCCGATTCACATCGATGATTTAATCAAAACAGTCAAACTTTCGCCAGGGGTCGTCAATGCCAACCTTACGCTTCTCGAGATGAAAGGTCGGATCAAAAATTTAGGAGGGGCCAAATATGTCAAAGTTAGATAGCTTGCACCCATCCCGGATCGCCGCAGGGTGGATCAAGCAATTGCGGCGTCCGGGATGGATAATTTACCTAATATGTTAAAGTTAAATAAAATTAAAATCTCCAGCATAATTTTGGCAGCTTTGGCTTTGGCCGCGGTGATAATAATCCAGCCCAAGCCGGCTGCCGCTCCCGACAATCCGATTCCAATTAAAAAAACTTCGAAGCCTCTGACCACGATTTTTTTCGCCGGCGACATTATGTTGTCGCGCAACGTGGCTAGAGCAATGTACAAGGCCAACGACTTTAATTTGCCGTTTGCCAAGGTCGCAGATGAAATCAAAAAAGCCAGCATTGCTTTTGCCAACCTCGAATCGCCCTTCTCGGACCAAGGCCAGCATTTTGTGGAAGGCAGTTTGATTTTCAACGCTGATCCCAAATCCGCCGAAGGATTGAAATCTGCCGGATTTGATATTCTCTCCACAGCCAACAACCATACTTTGGATCAGGACCAGGCAGGTTTGAAATTTACTTACAATTTGCTCAGTCAAAACGGCATTGCTCCGATCGGCACCACGCTCGATTGTCACAATGGAAAAATTCTTGCAGCCGGAGGCATGAAATTTGGATTTTTGGCGTACACTTACGGCCTCAACGGCAAAGGCCCGACTCAGGATGTCTGCGACACTACCGATCTCAAACAAGTGGCGGCTGATATTACCAAATTGAAAACCCAAGTCGACCAAGTCATCGTCAACATGCACGCCGGCACAGAATATACCCGAAACCCGACACCCGCTCAAATCGCTTTCGCTCACGCCGCCATTGATGCCGGCGCTGATTTGGTGGTCGGCGAACATCCGCATTGGGTCCAGACTGTGGAGCAATACAAAGGCAAATGGATTTTTTATTCGCTCGGCAATTTGGTATTCGATCAGATGTGGAGCCAAGAAACTAGAGAGGGCCTAACCTTGCTCGTAACTTACAATAAAACTGAGATTCAAAAAATCGAGCTGCGGCCCGTGATCATTGACGATTACTGCTGTCCTCGATGGGCCACGGACGACGAAACAAAAAACATTCTTGCCAAGATCAACTTGACAAGCCCTATACTTTTCCCGCACAATTAGAAAGTCGCGTCGAACGTCCGCGATACTAAACTACGAATTCCATGCAAATGATTCGAATCATTTGTTGCATTCGCATAAGAATTCGAATTTTTAGTATTATATTTTTTATGTCCAAATCACTAGTCATAGTTGAGTCCCCAACCAAAGCAAAAACCATTTCCAGATTCCTCGACGGAAAATATAAAGTCGAGGCGTCTTTTGGTCATATCCGCGATTTGCCCACCAGCAAAATGGGCATCGACATCGAGCATGACTTCGAACCTACATATGTAATTCCGCCCAAGGCCAAGAAAAAAGTGGCTGAACTGAAAAAACTGGCCAAAGACGCGCCGGAAATTATTCTGGCGACTGACGAAGACCGCGAAGGCGAAGCCATTGCTTGGCATTTGCTGTCGGCTTTGGGTTTGGATAAAGGCAAGAATAAAAATAGCAAGATCAAGCGCATTGCTTTCCACGAAATTACCAAAACTGCGATCGCCGAAGCTTTGGAGCATCCTCGCGATTTGGATTTGCATCTGGTCGACGCCCAGCAAGCCCGCCGCGTGCTCGATCGGCTGGTCGGCTACGAACTCTCTCCTTTCTTATGGAAAAAAGTTAAGCGCGGTCTGTCTGCCGGCCGCGTCCAGTCTGTCGCACTTCGACTAATCGTCGAGCGCGAGCGCGAAATCCAAAAATTCAAACCCCAGGAATACTGGAGCATTGAAACCACTTTCAACAAAGACAGTAATTTCATCGGCCGCCTGGCCAAAATTGACGGCAAAACCCTGGACAAACTCGGCATTAAAAACGAAGACGCGGCCAAAAAAATTGTCTCTGACCTGCAAAACCGCCAGGCTGAAGTTTTGGAAGTTATCAAAAAAGAAGTTAAGCGCACGCCGGCAGCACCCTTCATCACTTCCACGCTCCAGCAGGAAGCCGCGCGCAAACTCGGATTTTCCGCCAAACAAACCATGATGTACGCCCAGCAGTTATATGAAGGCGTAGAGCTTGGCGAAGACAATGCCACGGGTCTCATCACTTACATGCGTACCGATTCGGTCAATCTTTCTGAATTCGCCCTCGCTTCCGCCCACGATGCGATCGAGGCGCGCTATGGCAAAGATTATTTGCTCGACCAGCCGCGCAAATATGCGTCCAAATCCAAAAATGCCCAGGAAGCGCACGAAGCTATCCGTCCGACTGATCTCACCCGCGATCCGGACAGCATCAAAGATCATCTCGATCGCAACCAGCTGCGGCTTTATGATTTGATTTGGAAGCGCACCATCGCCACGCAAATGCCGGAAGCCGTGTTTGACCAGACCGCGGTCGACATTGGCATTGAAGGAAGTAAAAAATACGTGTTCCGCGCCAACGGCCAAGTCATCAAATTCGACGGCTTCATGAAAGTTTATCTGGAAGGCACTGACGAAGAAAATACCGACGAGCAAGAAGGCTTACTGCCGGAATTGAAAGCCGGCGACAAGCCGAAAGTCGTCAAAACTATTCCCAAACAACATTTCACCCAGCCGCCCGCGCGCTACAGCGACGCCACTCTGATCAAAGCTTTGGAAGAACAAGGCATCGGCCGCCCTTCCACTTATGCGCCGACTCTAACCACGATCCAGGAGCGGGACTATGTCAACAAAATTGACAAAAAATATCATCCGACGGATATCGGGTTTATCGTCAATGACATTTTGGTCGAGCATTTCCCGGTGATCGTGGATCTGCAATTCACGGCAAAAATGGAAGAGGAGCTCGACGAAATCGCCGAAGGCGCCAAAGAATGGGTGCCTGTGATCCGCGAATTCTATACGCCGTTCCACGAAAATTTGAAGATCAAAGAAAAGGAAGTCGAGCGCCATGTCGAACTGATCGACGAAAAATGTCCGCTGTCCGGCCATCCGCTTCAGATCAAATTCGGTCGCTTCGGCAAATTCATCGCCTGCAGTAATTATCCGGAATGCAAATTCACCAGGCCAATGCCGGAAGAACAAAAACTGATCGAAGAAAATTCCGGCGAGATCTGTGACAAATGCGGCAAGCCCATGGTCGTGAAATTCGGCCGCTTCGGCGCTTTCCTCGGCTGCAGCGGATATCCGGAATGCAAAAATATCAAAAAAATTCAGAAAGGCACCGGCGTCACCTGTCCGGTCTGCGGTGAAGGCGAAATGGTGGAGCGCAGATCGAAGCGAGGAATTTTCTATTCCTGCTCCAAATATCCGCAGTGCAAATTCCTGATGAATGGCAAACCGACCGGAGAAAAATGTCCGAAGTCCGGAGATTTGCTCATGGAAATGAAAAATGGAACATTGAAATGCTCCAACAAAGAATGCGACTACGAACGCGAACCCATCATCGAACCCGAAAAACAAGAAACCAAAGCATAAAACTTATAACAAAATAAAAAAACCGGCGCGATAAACATCACTCCGGTTTGGTTGATCGCGACTTCACCGCGAAATAGTTCAAGGCGAAGCGTTCGACGGAACGGCCCATGGTCTTTTTCGTCTCCTGATCAAGCTCCTTGAATAGCACATCATCGAGCCGCTTCTGAGCAATGTAGTAAAAAACTATGCAGTACGGCAGAACATTCGCATACTTCATAGTAGTACGAAGAGGCCGCCTGGCCCGTTTGAGCTCCCTGAATTTTCGCTGGAGCGCTTTGCTCTCCGCTACGAGGCGAGCCCGCTCCGGTGTGTGGATCCGATTTGCTCGCAGCTTACGGTCTAAATCATTCCGTTTTTGTACGAGCTCCTGCCGGCGTTTTTCCAGCACGGCCATCTGGTCTTTCATTTCTAGGTAAGCTTCCTCGTGCGGCTGTGCTTCGGGCGGCAAAGTCACGACGCGGCCTCCGCGCGACCCTTTCGTCGAATGACTGCCAGTCCGGCCGATGAAGTGCTGTGAGTCGCTAACACCTTTGAACAAAACATCCTCCTCTCAATATCGATTGATCAATAAAAAAGTTTACTATTTCTAGTATGCTTTGTCAATGTCTGAAAATAAAAAAGCCTGCCCGCTAACGCCTAAGCGTAGCAATGGCAGGCGGGCCGATGCGTTCAACAACGCACCGGCATGGCACTAAAACATTCGGAGTAGTTCCTGTCTGTCGCCCACCACAGGCTTGATGATCAGACTTTTCTCGAGAAAGTGAACCTTCTCAATCTCGAACCAAGTCCAATCCATCGGTACTGGGTGAAAACAGAGACAAATGATCCCGCTATCATCTGCGTCTTTCGCAATCCACTCCTGGTCAGACCGCCGCTGCTTCGCCCGCAAAATTTTCACGGGCACCGGCGTTTCAGACCGAGTAAGCGAATCTTGAATGAGCAGATCGTCCCACGGCTCCTTGACCAGCTTGCCCATCCACGCCACCTTGTCCACCGGACGCCAAATCTTTTTGCCTACCCACGCATGTTCCGTGTTGTAGTTGGAGTCCGCATGGCGGCGGTAGCGAAGAAAGGATCTGATCTTGATCTGATCTGCAGGTTCGAGGTCCTTGAGTTCGACGTACAGCATGGCTATCTCCTGCCCTGTCGGCGAGGAGCTGTGCTCTGACTACACCAACCAGGGCAAACCGGCGTTGCGTGTCTTGCCCGAGCGATTGCTCGCCCGAACGTGAACTGAAACGAAAACCCTCTTTGGCATTTTTTACTTCCTTAGCAATATCAAATATTTGCTTAGAAATTACTTTGTGTTGATCTTTTTTTAATTTCAATGATCAACAACGTATGCTACCAAAAAGCCCCAGCAGAGTCAAGCGAGGGCTTTTTCTTTGACTATGAATTCCTGGACCAGTTTTTCCACCTCCGTGGAATCTTTCGCTTCCATCAATTTCATCCGCAGTTCTTTGGCCCCGTCAAAGCCGTTGACATAGGCTTTGTAATGTTTTTTCATAACTTCAAACCGCTTGGCTCCCATCGGCAGGTTTACAAATTTCTCTTCAAACAGTTTCGTGTGCGCGATCATCGCCTGCAGACGTTTCGGGATGGGTACTGTATCGATCGGAGTTTCCCGATTGAACATCCAAGGGTTACCGAAAATTCCCCGCCCGATCATGACGCCATCACAGCCTGTTTCTGAAACTTTCTTTTCGGCATCTGCCAGCGTCATGACGTCTCCGTTTCCCAGAATGATTGGCCGCGTCTCTGATGTAGTCTGCTGATTTATCAGCTCCACAATCATAGGCATCAGTTCCCAGTGCGCAGGAACAAGGGAGAGTTCTTTCACAGTCCGCAAATGCACAGTAATTGCCGCAGGCTCTGCTTTCAGAAGTTCGGGAATCCAGATTTCGATCTGATTTTTATTGCCGCCAATTCGGGTTTTGACCGAGACCGGCAAATCCTTCGCCCCTTCTTTCGCGGCTTGGATTATCTCCTGGGCCAGTTTCGGAGTTTTGATCAGCGCGCCGCCGGCTCCTTGTTTCAGTACCGCCCGGTCTGGACAACCCATATTTATGTCGAGGCCGTCGAATTTCAAATCTTTGATCAGGTGTGCCGCTTTGAAAATATTCTCCGGATTCGCGCCGAAAATCTGGGCCACGATCGGCCGTTGATTTTCTTCATACCAAAAATCCACGAGCAGTTTATCTCGTCCTTCCGAAGCTAGGCCGTCAGCCGAGACAAACTCGGTCCAAGTCACATCCGGCCGGCCGTTCTCGGCAATCATATGACGAAAAGCCGCGTCCGTGACATTGGCCATGGGCGCGAGCACCATAATCGGTTTATTTAACTTATCCCAAAATCCTCGATTCATCCAGCAAGCCTACCATTTTTTGAGCAATTTTTCAAGATGTTTTTCGTCAGTCAGATGAAATAAACTAAACGCACTGCCCACGGCCAAGCCGCCCAAAGCGGAAAACACGATGGCGGTAAAAATTTCCGGCAAGCCGTACTGAAACTTTGGAGCAAAAAACTGAGTGGAAAATCCAAATAAAATCGCGGACCAGACTGTGCCGGCAAACAATCCGCGCGTCCACATTTGAAACCGATCTTTTGTCAAATCCAAAAGAATGGCCGGAACCAAAAAAGAAAAAATAAACAGCCAGATCGGCGGCCGGTCATGCGGCATCATTACAATTTGCGGCGCCGTTTCTTTGCCATACGTAGTCAAAAGTATCATCAAGCTAAAAATTGACATGAAAGTCGCATCGAGGTTTCCAGCCATGACTTTCTCCGCGGTAAATGCGACCACCAAAAAACCGGCGGCCAACATTCCGGCTCCGGCAAACCCTGCTACCTGCCCCCAGCCCTCAGTTGGATGAAACGGCAGGAGCAGTACAAAAACTACTGGAAAAATTCCGCCAAAACATAAACTGCCAAAAAAACTGAAGTCAGGCGTTTTGCGAAATTTTAGCAAAATTTCCAAAAGCAAGACAAGAGTAAACATTATCGACAACCCCAGCATCACGTGACCCGGACTCCAAGACAAGCGTATAGGATTGGCGTAATTCTCAACTCCAAATATTGAATGAAAATAATTATCGAAGACTAGCGAGATAGGAATAAAAAGCAGCACGAACATCACATGCTTCCACAAAGGATCACGGCAATGCCGCCAAACATAAAAACCCAATGCAATTGCAATCGAAGTAAATGAATAAATCCCAATATGCGGCCAGATCCAGAGACTGTCGCGGCCAATTGCCCGGTGCCACCAGACATCCCAAGAGATCGATAACATGGATAAAATTACGATCGCAATCATGGCCTTGGCATACTTCGGTTCATTCCGGGGCGTAATCCGATTTTTGCGCGGTTTCGGCAGATGATCGATGACCAGATATAAAAGCAAAATCGCTGCCGTGAACAGCAAAGCGAAAACCAAAGCCGTCGCCGGATTGCCGACTACTGGCAGTGAATTGGAACCGCCCGTAACGGCCAGTATGTGCGCTAAAAAAATGTCAGTCATTTTTCATAAAAATTTTGTTTTCAAAAAACCAATATCCCAAAGCTTTGCCCAGCGGCAAAATCGTCACAAAATATCGCAGATCCGCGGCTTTGCGGATCAGCCAGCCGGCGAATCCAGAAACAATCAAGCTCGGTGTATACATAATCGCAAATTTGCCGGAAACCGGAATCACAAACCGCACCGGGGATGGGTGATACGGCAGAAGCGGCTTGCTTCTGATCATGCGGTAAATGTTTTTGGCCGCCAGCTTGGCTTGGTTGATCGCTTCCTGCGCGGTCTGGGGCACTGGTTTTTTGTTTTGCGGATCGAGCACCGCGGCGCAGTCACCGGCTATAAAGATATTGGGATAATTTTTCAGATTCAAGCCCGCTTCCACTGCCGTGCGGTCTTTTTTGTCCCGCTCCAGCTCCGCGTCCACAGGCAGGCGCAGAGACCGCACGCCGCCAGTCCAGATCAAAACGTCGGATGCGGCGCGCTCTTTATTGTTGAGCATGACGTAATCTTTGTTGACTTCGGTGATCAGGGTGGAAAATTTCGTTTCGATCCCCATAGCGGCGATCCGATCGCCCGCGATTTTTGAAACCTTCTCCGAAAGCCCGGACAAAAAATTAGGCGCGCCTTCCACGACCAAAATTTTGAAATTATCCAGCTGTTTGCCGTGGTGCCGGCATTCGTGTTTGAGCAGATTGTGAACTTCGCCGGCAAATTCAGCGCCGGAAAACCCGCCGCCGCCGACTACGATCTGTCCGCCTTCTTTTTTCACTACCAAATCCTCGATCCGATTGCGGATCATGATCGCGTCTTCCAAACTTTTGAGCGTAAAAGCATATTTGTCCAAATTCGGAATGCCGTAAAAATCCGCCACACTGCCCATGGCCGCCACCAAATAATCAAACGGCAAAATCCGAGAGTCAGTGATGACTTTGCCGTCAGCCAGGGCGATGCGGTCGATGTAGGCTTTGAATACTTTGACTTTGGTTTTTTCGAAAATATCGGCCAGCGGAATCGTCACGGTGCGCTTGACTTTCCGTGCTTCCACCAATTCGTGCTCCGTCGTCGCCGCTTCATACAGCCCCGATTGGTAAGTTTGATAGTCTTTGCGGTCGACCAAAACAATTTCATACTGATCATCATCGTGCAGGTAATTGTTCAAATCCAAAGCCGCACGCACACCTGCATATCCGGCGCCCAAAATCACGATATTCTTTTTTTCCTGGAAATTTTTTTTCATTTAAAGCTTACTTGATGCCGCTGGCACTTGCCGTCCGCAGTCCTGGGGCCATACCGCCTGAAGTACCACCCAAACAAAAAGTCAGAGTATAATCCTGGCCGGATTTTTTCTGCACATAAGCGTAGGCGTTCTGTCCATCGGTACAGCCGCCGTCGGGCGGCAGTGGTGCCGTCGGCACCGCCAGATATGTCTTCATGTCAGTCAATCTTCCTGGATATTTGCCATGATCGTTGTAATACAATTCCAAGGCGGTCATCACCTGGCGGATATCCGCGGATCTGCGGGCATCGCGCGCTTTGATTCTGGCATCGCCCAAAGTATCATTGATCACATCCGCCACATTTTTCGAATCAGCCGGGGTCTCTATAGCCGCGGGATGATTGAAATTTTTGAAATTTAACACAAAATTAATCGAGCCTGAAGGCGAGGACATGGAATTGCTCGTTGGCTGTTCATAGAATATTCCGGAAATCCGGTGGACCATGCGGTCGGATTTGCCTATCCAAACTTCGATGTTGTTGAATTCCAAGTTATCAAATGCCTGTTGTGTCTGGCTGGTAAATCCACCCGCGGAAGCGATGGTCTGATTGACCTGCTCCAGATAATTTTTCAGGCCCGCTTTGTCCACCGTCAATCCGTAATGATACATCGAAGCGCCGTCGATCGAATCACTGGGCAGCTGGATGATTTTGGAAAAAAGGTGCGCACTGCTCGCCAGATCAGTCAGCCGTTTTTTCTGGCCGTCCGTCAAATCCGGCTGGCCGTTTTGCAGATTAATTCCTATGCCGTATTGTTTGACCAGTTCCTGCGGATCAACTTTTATCCAAACTCCCGCATATTTCGCCAGACTTTCGGCGACTTTCGGGATTTGGTCAATTTTGAAATAAATAATTTTATTGACCAGCCTCATGTCAATGCCGAAAGTAAAAATACTGCCGTTGAAATTTAAATTCAAATTGCTTTTGGGATTATTGGCGTCAGACAAGTCTGCGGAACCCGTAAAATCAATCCCGAACTGGATAGCCGTGGATCCGGCAATTCGCTTATCAGTATTTACGCCGAATTTACCGAGCCACGTCTCCATGGAAAACAAGCCTGTCTGAGAAGAGACATCAGCTGTAATTTTCCCGGAATAATCAAAAGATTTCGTTTCGGTCATTTTAAGCCGGGCTTGCTGTAAAACTTTGGCTGGTGGCGGGACAAAATAAGTGTAGGCGCCATAAGCCGCGCTTCCGATCAGCAAAACCGATACCACCACGCCCACGATCAATTTGATTTTTTTGCTTATGCCGGGTTTGTGCACTTGCACTGCAGTCTGCGGGCTATGCGGCTCGGCAGCATCAAAAATTGGAGCTGGAATTGCATGGCCTTTCGCCGCGGCCATGTTTTCATCGATGTCCGCTTCTTGCCAGCCAGTGCCGATCAAAGCGTTTCTGATATCCGCTTCGCTGGTATGGGAAGCCAATTCCTGGGATATGTAATCAATTATCTCTTTATTTTGCATTTGTTTTTGGTTTCTGTAAATAAAAACAGCCCTTATATTATACCATAAAAGCTGTTTTAACTCTTATTAATACTGATTATCGGGCGATAGCTTGGATCGCTCTTTTTCCAAACTTTTCATTGTTGAAATCAGATTATTCATTTCGTCATTTTCTTCCTGGGTAAGAAATTGAGGATCTTGAGCGCGCCGTTTTATCTCCTCAAGCTGAATCTGCTTATTATTCAGCTCTTCGTTAATCTCGGCCAGCCTCGAAACTATTTCGTTTCCTTCTGCTTCCGGCATATTATATAATCTCCTTTTTCTCAATCATCTTATACTCCCCTAATTGTAAACCACTCAGGCGCAGTTTGCCAACTCGAATGCGTTTCAAACTTCGCACGGTATAGCCAAAGGCCGAAAACATCCGGCGAACTTGCCGGTTCCATCCCTCGTGGATCGTGATGTAAACAGTCGTGCCGTTAATCTTAAGCTGGGCTGGAGCGGTTTTGCGGCTGCCCAACATCATTCCTTGCTCTAATTTTTCGATCCGTCCCTCGGACAATTCTTTGTCGAGCACCACTTCATACTCTTTCTCGTGTTCCTTCGAGGGATGCGCCAATTTTTGCGTCAGTTCGCCGTCGTTGGTAAACAACAAAAGTCCTGAGGTGAGGAAGTCCAGCCTGCCGATGGGCCAAACTACAGAACGCAAATCTGGCGGCAATAAATCGAAAACTGTTTTTCTTTTTTGAGGATCATCCCGCGTGGTCATGTAGCGGGGCGGTTTGTTCATCATTAGGTAAACCAGGCTCTGTAATTTGATAGGTTGGCCGTTGACCTCGATTTGATCTTTGCCGATATCGGCTTTACTGCCCAATTCCCTGACCACCTGACCATTAACTTTCACTTTGCCGGATGTAATCAACTCTTCCGCATGCCGCCTCGACGCCACACCCGCTTGCGAAATAATTTTTTGTAATCGTTCTTGCATGGTTTCTTCATTCTAGACCTCCCCTCCCCTGACAAGGGGAGGGGCCGGGGGTGGGGTTATTCCTAGGGTCTTAATTATTTTCTCTAGTACGATATTTATGTCTTATCAACGTCACCATTCCAGAATCTTAGAACTCTATAGCCTCTACTCTTCAGGAAATCTAACCTTTCTTGATCTCGAAGCCTGCGATCAGGGTTTCTGTGATGACTGCCGTCAATCTCAATAATTAACTTTTTCGCATGACAACTTAAGTCGACTAAATAACCGCCGACATAAACTTGTCTTTTGAAGCGCACTCCTAAATTCTTCTCTTTTAAATGCTGCCAAAGCTTCTTTTCCCAAGCTGTTGGATTTTTTCTCAGCTGTCTGCCATATACTAGTTTATCCTTAGGAATTGCATGTACCATTCATCTACCCCACCCTTAATCCCTCCCCTGACAAGGGGAGGGAAATTTTAATTTGAAATACCTCAGCCTTGCCCGATGAAGTATCCGGCCAGGAAAACTAGAATGCCGCCGACCACGACCTGGACCGTGGACAGAAAAAAATTCATCTTCATGTATTTATAACGGATGTAAGCTATGGTGATCAGTTCTATGCCCACGATAAAGTAAGCCAGATATAAAGCGCGGTTTAAATCTTTCAGCAAAAACGGCAAAGTATGAAAAATTCCGCCAAATAGAGTCATGATACCGGTGATGCTCCCGCGCAAAAAAGGATGCCCGCGGCCGGTCAGTACGCCGTCGTCAGACAAGCCTTCGGCAAAAGCCATCGAAATTCCAGCCCCTGTGGCTGCCGACGTCCCGATCAAAAACGCCACGTGGGAATTGTGAGTGGCGAAAGCCGCAGCAAAAAGCGGCGCCAGAGTTGAAACCGAGCCGTCCATGAGACCCAGCAGTCCTGGCTGGATCACACTGCGCAAATAATGCGCTTCTTGTTCTGTATGTTGTTCGGTCATATGAGTTATTTTAGTTCATTTTGACAAAAAGAAAAAGCGCTCAAGTCATGCTTGCCGCGCCTTAAAGAATGGCGTCGCTGACTGCCGTCGTGATGCCTTGATCGGCATCTCTGTTCTGCTCACCCTTGGAACTCTTGAGCAGGTAGTTTAGGCTGGTCGACGATATCCTGACGCGGACTATGTCCTTGACTAGGATCGTTTCGGCGCCCAACCCGTCGTTAACCTTCAGCAGCAGCACTCCCTCCACTTTTGACAGGTCAAGCACCTTGCCATCGATCCAGCCGCTGCCGGCCACGAACACCTGAACTGAGTCCGCACCAGATTCCCGCGCCGCTTGGATCATCCGGATCTTCATCGTCAGTTCAAGTTCGAGCGATGACATGGGCGGCGGGTGGATGAACTGCGTGATCGGCTTCGGAATCATCGTCAGCATGATGACTAACTCACCGACAGCGATGAGTGCCCAGGAGAAAACCGGCGTGAACACCTTGCCGAACAAAACCAGCGCTGAGAAAACGACGACACAAATGATTCGCCACATAAGTTCCCCCTTCACAGACAACAGACAAATCGGCAAAAATTTAGAGATAATTTTTACATCCAAATTTATGCCAATTTTATTTTAAATAGCAGCTTACGCTGCTTCTTGATGTTGCTCTGGTTTATCCAAATCAACTTCTTTCCAATGCTCATCGTCTAAAGCTTTGCGCATTTGTTTTTTTGCCGGCGTCTCGGCTTTGTCCGGCTCCTGCGGCATTGGGTAATGTTCAGGTCGTTCCATATTTGAAAATTGAAAATTAATACTTAAAAAATTTTTCTGGTGGGATGGGAGGGGATCGAACCCTCGACAATCTGCTTAAAAGGCAGGTGCTCTACCACTGAGCTACCATCCCGGATTGACTTTACTAATTGTACAGATTTTAGCCAAAAAAATCAACGCCTCATATCGGCAAAGAGGTGTTGAAAATTAATTTTTAAACTTATCCCAAAACCCCGGTTCGATATTTACAGCTTCGCCGGATTCGTCAGCCAGCTGTTTGAACAACTCTTTTTCTTTCTTGGTCAGCTTGCTCGGCGTGATGACGTTGACTGTGACGAAATGATCGCCGCGGGATGAGCCGTTGAGCACAGGAGCCCCTTTGCCTTTCAATCTGAAAACCTTCCCGGACTGGGTACCAGCTGGGACTTTCATGCTGACTTTGCCGTCCACGGTCGGCACTTCAAGTGTGGTACCAAGTGCGGCTTGATAAAAACTAATCGGGGCTTCGGCGTAAACATTGGCGCCTTCGCGCTTAAAATTCGGACTGGACTGGATATGCAGGCGCAGGTACAAATCGCCGAAATTCGATCCTTTGTACCCGACTTCGCCTTCATTGCTAATCCTGATCCTTTGTCCGTCTTCCACGCCGGCTGGAATTTTGACGCGGATGGTTTTGACCCGGCGCTTGGCTCCCGTGCCTTTGCACTCACTGCAGACGCGCTCCGGCACTTTGCCCGCTCCGTCACAGATACCGCAAGTAGTCACGCCTTGTACTGTGCCAAAAATCGTACTCCGCTGGGTTTTGATCTGGCCTGTGCCGTGGCATTTGGGACAAGTGGAAATTTTACTGCCAGGCTCCGCGCCCGAACCGTGGCAATGTTCACAAGTATCTTTTTTGTCCAAAGAGATTTCTTTTTCAACTCCAAACACGCCTTCGTCAAAGGTCAAATTTAATTCCATTTCCAAATCCACGCCTCTGGTTCGCCTGGCTTGCCGCCCGCCGCGGCCGCCGCCGCCAAAAATATCGGAAAAAATATCAAATGCATCTTCGAATTCGACATTGAAGCCGCCGAAGCCTTGCGCGAAGTCCTGCGGATTGAAACCACCGGCGCTGTTGCCGCCATAAGAAAATCCGCCAGGCTGAGCCGTGCCAAATCTGTCATAGGACGAGCGCTTGGAAGGATCAGACAAAACCTGGTAGGCTTCGTTGATTTCCTTGAATTTTTCGGCGTTGCCGTTGCCTTTGTCCGGATGATGTTCGTGCGCCAGTTTGCGGTAAGCTTTTTTGATCTCTTCCGGGCTGGCGGTTTTGGAAACGCCTAAAGTTTGATAATAATCTTGAGCCATAAAATCGTAATGCGTGAAGCGTGTGCGTGAAGCTTCGTGCTTCACGGTCCGCGTCTCACGGCTTTAAACAATTAATTTCTGCACTTCCACCATTTGCGGCTCCAGTCGGAAAAATCCGGCGGCCGCCAAAATCCTAAACAAAATCCAGCCGACGATCAGCGCGGCCCAGCGCAGGATAAATGCAAACGTCCAAAGTGTCGCAGTCACGATCAGGGCAAAAAGAAAAGGGAAATATTGCTGATAGCCGCTGGCTGACTGTTTGATCTGATTCACTGCTTGAGAAGCGACCTGATTGGCCAGATCCTGTTTTTGCTGGGGAGTTAACTGATTGAAACTTTGCGTCACATAAGGCGCGGTTTTGGCCGCGGCATCAGCCAGTTTTTGATAATAAGCGTCCGGATTTGATTTGAAATCGACTTGCGTATTGTAGTAAATGTTCAGACCGATTAAAAGCAAAAGCGGATAGACGATCACCGACATACTGCCGGACATGACTCGGCGGATGGAAAAATCCAGACGGCTTTTTTCTTCCGAAGTCAGTCGCTGTTCAAACAGCCACAAAAATACCAGCAATACGGCGCCGCCGAGAATGACGTAGAATTCCTTGGGCATGACCGCCAAGTAGCCCAAAAAAATTATGCTATTCAAAACCGCGGATATGATCCTGTTTTTGTTGACGAGAAAGAAAAAAGTCAGAAAAATTATTCCCAAAATTACGGCCAGCGACGGCCAGCCGATGAAAATCAAAGATTTGTTTTGGTAAATAATTTCTTTTAACAGCATCCAGGCCGCAATCCACGAACCGGCAGCCAGAATTCCGAGAATGCAAACTTTAGCGGTCTTCATTATTTGTTTTGATTATTGAGTTTTGAATCCGATTTCAGAGGTGGCAGGGGCAGAAGCTTCCCTGACTGCGCCAAACTGCTCTTCGTATTTCTTCATCGTATTGGCCAGCACCGCAGCCATCCGCTTGACGTGCCCTGGGCTTAGGAATATTCGGCTGACCACGATTCCCTGCGGCGGAAATAAATTCATGAAGTCCAAAATAAATTCCTCGCCGCTGAAACTGACCTGCATATTGTTGGCATAACTGCCTTTGAGCACGCTGTCCTCAATTTTTACATTGAGATTCTGTTGTTGTTGGTTCATATATTTTTAATTACTTCTTATCATTTACGACTTCGCCGTCCACCGGACCCTGGTCGGATTTAGGTTGTTGAGTTTCAGCGGAGGAGTACATAGCTGCCCCGACTTTTTGAATCGCAGCCGACAGTTCATCCATGGCCTTTTTGATCGGATCCAGTTCCGGCTTGTCTTTCACTGCTTTCAGTGCTTCGATTTTATCCGTCACTTCTTTTTTGTCAGCTTCGGGAATTTTGTCTCCCGCGTCTTTCAGCGTCCGCTCCGAAACTGCAATCAAAGTGTCGGCCTGATTGCGCGTTTCCACCACTTCGCGCTGTTTGCGATCCTCTTCCGCGTGCATTTCAGCCTCCTTCTTCATGCGCTCCACTTCGTCCTTGGACAAAGTTGAAGAACCGGTGATCGTGATATTCTGAGTCTTGCCCGTGGCTTTATCTTTGGCCGCGACTTTGAGAATGCCGTTGGCATCAATGTCAAAAGTCACTTCGATCTGCGGAATTCCCCGCGGTGATGGCGGTATGCCGTCGAGGTGAAATCTGCCCAGTGACTTGTTATCTTTAGCAAACGGCCGTTCGCCTTGTACGACGTTGATTTCGACTGAAGTTTGGTTGTCTGCGGCCGTGGAAAAAGTCTGGAATTTGGAAGTCGGGATCGTAGTGTTGCGATCAATCAAAGAAGTCGCGACACCGCCCAGAGTTTCCAAACCCAAAGTCAGCGGAGTGACATCGAGCAATAAAATTTCTTTGCCCTGGACATCGCCAGACAGAACTCCCGCTTGGATCGCGGCGCCTTTGGCCACGGCTTCCATAGGATCGATTCCCCGCTCGACTTGCTTGCCAATGTACTCTTCCACAAATTTCTGCACGACGGGCATGCGAGTCGGGCCGCCGACCAAAATAATTTTATCGATATTCTGCGGCGTCAATTTCGCATCATTCAGCGCCTGCTCCACCGGATGCTTCATGCGGGCCACGATCGGCTTGACCAGCTCTTCCACCTGCGCCCGTGTCAGTTTTTTGTTCAAATGCTTGGGGCCCTGGGCATCAGCGGAGATAAACGGCAGGTTCAAATCAGTTTCGAGTGTCGTGGACAGTTCAATTTTTGCTTTTTCCACTGCTTCGCGTACGCGGTTCATAGCCATTTTGTCCGCAGTCAGGTCAATCGAATTTTCCCGCTTGAATTCCGATACCACAAAATCAATCAAAGCCTGGTCCATATCTTTGCCCCCAAGCTGGGTATCGCCCGATGTGGACAAAACTTCAAACGTCGCTTGTCCTTCTGATTCGCCGAAATCCATAATCGTCACGTCGAGAGTGCCGCCGCCCAAATCAAACACCAAAATTTTCTGATCTTTGCCGGTCTTGTCGAGGCCATAGGCAAACGCCGCGGCAGTCGGCTCGTTGATCACGCGCACGACTTCCAGTCCTGCGATCTCGCCCGCGTTTTTCGTAGCACTCCGCTGGCTGTCGTCGAAATAAGCTGGGACAGTGATCACGGCTTTGGTCACAGGCTGGCCCAGATACGCTTCAGCGTCTTTTTTAATTTTTTGCAGTAGGAAAGCGGAAAGCTGTTCCGGCGCGTACTCTTTGCCTCCGAGTTTGTATTTGTAGTCCGTGCCCATTTTGCGCTTGAATTCAAATGCCGTGCCATCCGGATTGGTCACTGCCTGGCGCCTGGCTGGCTCGCCGACTAGCAACTGGCCGTCTTTGGTAAACGCTACATAAGATGGGAAGGCTTTGCCAGCCATAGTTTGCCCTTCAGCCGAAGGTATGATCACAGGTTTACCCGCTTCCATCACCGACGCCGCTGAGTTAGACGTGCCCAAATCGATTCCGATAATTTTATTCGCCATAATTTTTATCCTTAATTGATTAATAATTACTAGTAAGCAGTGAGGTTGCTCACTACTCACTGCAAACTACTAACTTTTAATATCCACTGTCACCTTTTTTGGCTTGGCGCGTTCGCTTTTCGGCATTTCGATTTTCAAAATTCCCTTTTCATAAGTCGCTCTGACTTTGTCCGCATCCACTTCCGCGGGCAAAGCGATGGATCGGGCAAACATGCCGGAACGGATTTCTTTGCGGTAATAATCCTTACCTTTGTCTTCATTTACCTGCTGTTCTTCGCCGCGCAAATGCAGGACATTGTTTTCGATCTCGACATTAACTTTCTTCGGATCCATTCCCGGTACTGAAACTTCAGCCACGACTTCGTTGTCGGTTTCGTACAAATTGACTTGCGGCGAGTTGATCCTGGAGGCAAAGCCGAAATCATCTTCAAACAATCTTTCCAGCTCGCGCATCGGAGTAAACCGTATTAAGTTGGTCATAATTTTCACCTCCCTTATTTTTACCTTAACTTTTTACTTCCTTTCCCACCGCGACCTTGGCGGGAATTATCACGTTTCCATTGAGCATAAATCCTGGCTGTAATTCTTTCATCACTTCGCCGGCTGTGCCTTCGACTTCTTCCACGGCTTCGTGCTGAGCGGGGTCAAACGGCGCACCAGTAGTTTTGATCTTGACCACTCCCAGCTCTTCCATAGTTTTTTCCAGTTGTTGAATCGTGGCCTTCAATCCAACCAGCCAATCCTTATATTTTTCATCATCGGGAGCATAGACGAGAATCTGTTCCAGGCTTTGCAGAGAGGGCAGCAGCTTGAGGATCGTCAATTCTTTCGCATGCATGAGAATCTCCGCTCTTTCCGCGGCGGTGCGCTTGCGGAAATTATCGAAATCCGCCGCCGTGCGCTTCCAGTTGTCCATCAACTCCTCATTTTGCGCTTTTAACTTTTCAACTTCATCCATTTCTTGATTGTGATTGTTGTCATCCATAAAGTCTATCTTATTATTATCAATAAAATCGCCGCCGTTCCCGAAATTAATTTGGCTAAGTATTCGATTATCGACAAGTTCTTCGCATACGACATCCGTTTCGGCCCGATAATCCCAATCACCCCTTTTTTGCCATCTTTCATTTTCACATTCGATACTACCAAACTCAAATTTTTCGGCACCGGCACCGGAGACTCGCCGCCGATGATCGCTTCGGCATTGAGATCGGATTTTTTGACCAGCTTGCTGGCATGTTCGTCAATATTTTCCAGAAGTTCCGCAACTTTTTTCATGGTTTTGCTGTCTGAAAATTCCGGGTCGCCGATTATATGCGACAGTCCGGTGGCGGAAGATTGGTTCGGCAATAAGGCAAACGCGGCCTGGCCGGAAACCTGGGATAGCAAATTTGAAATAGATCGGCCAAGCTGTTCGTGCTGGGCATGGAGCTTGGACAATTCAGTTCTCAGCATCCGGCGTTCTTTTTCCGAAAGCTCAAACCTGCGCATCAGCTCATTGACGAAAAATCGATAACCTTTGTCCGTGGGCACGCGGCCAGCGGATTTGTGTGGCTGCATGATGTAACCGGATTTTTCCAGCACGGCCATTTCGTTGCGGATTGTGGCCGAGGATTCCCGGAAGTTGTATTTAGCCGCCAATTCCTTGGACCCAACCGGATTGGCCGTGTCCGAGTATTCTTTCACAATTGCCGCAAGTATCTTTTGCTGTCTGATATCCATAAGGTAATTTAGCGTTAGAACGCCCCTCATACGCCGCCGTGCCTAATGTTCATGGTGTTTTCTCTAACCCTAGCACTTGAAGTATAAGAGTGCTAATCTAGTATTATTTTATTATTGGCACTCCCGATTGTCAAGTGCCAAAAGTCACTTTCAAAAGACCTTGCAACTAAACTCCGTTTCCTATAAGCTGTCGCTAACGAGCAAGGAGGTTCAATGTCGAAAAATCACATGATTCAGCCTGTGTTTTCGCTTCTGAACGCTGACTCAACTGGTGTCTGCAGTCAATGCAGTGGGCCATCGAGTCAGTCGGTCAAAACACGCAGCGCCGTCCGAGAAGTCTGCAGTAATCGCAGATGCGTCCGCAAAGCACTTAACACCGTGAAGGCTGTGGAACGAGACGAACGGCGGCGCGACTCGCGTCCTCTTTTCCCCACGTTGGAGTAGGAGGCACGGTGAATTTAGTTGAATATTTCCTGAAGCGAATCGAGAACGGCGAGAACCCCAAAGACGTCATCGCGGACTGCGATCGCACGGCAGAAAAAATCAAGCTGTCACTCAAGGCTCTCGACCTGCTCAATCGCGCCACTCAGGTAGGCCACTTCGCGACAAGAAATAACCAAAACGATCGTTGTTAACGACCGTTCTTTTTTTGCCAAAAAAAGCCGAGACCTACTGGGTCCAAGCCTGTGAGTTCTTGACAATTCAAAATTTTACTAGGTATTCTATATAACGATCGTTAAATTTATTCCTAATAGCTATATGACCGATAAAAACAAAGCGCTGACAATTAAAATCCTCAAAGGCTTAGGAATAGGTGTTTTATTTACTGCCGTTTCCATACTCAACCCCCAATTCCCGTACGTTGCATTAAAAGCTTACCTCAAAACCCGATCATCCAAAAAGTACACTGATAAACAATTATATGATACTATCAAATATCTAAAACGTAAAAAATTCATCGCCTACTCAAACGGTAAATTTATAATTACGAAAGTTGGCCACAAGCATTTGGAAGCTGCTCTGACTCAGAAACTAACAATAGAAAAAGTTAAGTGGGATAAAAAATGGCGCTTCGTCAGCTTTGATATACCTGAAGAACAAAAAAATGCCCGATTTGTGTTCAGACGGCGTTTGGCGGAATTAGGATTCTATAATTTCCAGAGAAGTTTATTCGTCATTCCATACCCTTGTCAAAAAACCATCAGCACTCTTATCAAAACGCTAAAAATCGAACCCCACGTTCACGTGTTTACCGCCGAACGTTTTCCAAATGATAGTAGACTAGCTCGATTTTACTCATTAGGTATTTGATATAACGATCGTTAAATTTATACCTAATTCCGATATTAGACCTCCAACTGACTGAGCGCTTATTTGATTTTTATTTTTTCCTTAAGTACTTTAGCCAAGTATTGGCCAGTATAGCTTCGTTTGACTTTGGCTACGTCTTCGGGAGTGCCGATCGCGACTACTTCCCCGCCTTTGTTGCCGCCTTCAGGGCCAAGATCGATAATCCAATCGGCGGATTTGATAACGTCCAAATTATGTTCGATAACTAAAACTGTGTTTCCTTTTTCAACCAATTTCGCCAGCACCCCCATCAATCTTTTCACGTCGTCAAAATGCAAGCCAGTCGTTGGCTCGTCCAATATATAGAGTGTGCGGCCGGTGGAAGCGCGGGAAAGTTCAGAGGACAATTTGATGCGCTGAGCTTCTCCGCCGGACAGAGTCGTGGCTTGCTGGCCCAAATGCATGTAGCCAAGCCCCACCAAGGACAGCGTTTCCAGTTTGCGCGCGATCAGCGGCACGTTACGAAAAAACACATGCGCTTCGTCCACGGTCATTTCTAAGACATCTGAAATGTTCTTGCCTTTATAATGAATGTCCAAAGCTTCTTTGTTATAGCGCTTGCCTTTGCATTCCTCGCAAGCCACATAAACATCCGGCAGGAAATGCATTTCGATTTTGATCACGCCATCACCGCCGCAGACTTCACAGCGGCCGCCTTTGACGTTGAATGAGAACCGGCCGGCTTTGTAGCCGCGCATGCGCGCTTCCTGAGTGGAAGCGAATAAGTCGCGAATGTAAGTAAAGACGCCGGTATAAGTCGCGGGGTTGGACCTGGGCGTGCGGCCGATCGGCGACTGGTCGATATTGATGACTTTGTCGATGTTTTCGATGCCCAGCAACTTTTTGTGCTCACCAGGAGATTCTTTGGCATTATAGAAATATGCAGACAGAGCCTTGGCTAAAATTTCATTCAAGAGTGTTGATTTACCGCTGCCGGATACGCCAGTCAGGCAGACAAATTTGCCGAGAGGAATTTCCACATCCACATTTTTCAAATTGTGCTCAGTAGCACCCACGATTTTGAGAGTTTTGCCATTGCCTTTTTTGCGCGCTTGCGGCACGGCTACCATCTCGGTACCGGACAGATATTTGCCGGTCATGGAATTTTTGTCCTTGGCCACCTGCGCCGGTGTGCCTTCGGATACGACTTCCCCGCCGTGCTTGCCGGCTCCGGGCCCGATGTCCACGACCCAGTCCGAAGCCCAGATAGTTTCTTCGTCATGCTCAACCACGATCACGGTGTTGCCCAGATCGCGCAAATTTTTCAAAGTCTTCAGCAGCCGGTCGTTGTCGCGCTGGTGCAAACCAATCGACGGCTCGTCCAAAATATACAGAACACCGGTCAGGCCGGAGCCGATCTGAGTGGCGAGACGGATGCGCTGAGCTTCGCCGCCGGACAGAGTATCAGCACTGCGGTCCAAAGTCAGATAATTCAATCCCACGTCCTGCAAAAATTTCAGTCTGGCTACGATTTCTTTGAAAATCTGGTGAGCGATTTTCATGTCCTTCTCCGACATTTTTTTAGGCAAAGCTTCGGTAAAATTTACCGCTTCGTCAATGTCGAAATTCGACACATCGACAATCGATTTGGAGTCGATCGTCACGGCCAAAAACTCCGGCTTCAGTCTTTTGCCTTTGCAAGTCGGACATTTCTGGATACGCATGTACTGTTCAATCTCGCCGCGCATGTAGTCAGATTCGGTTTCTTTGTATTTGCGTTCCAGGTTCGGAATTACGCCTTCAAATGATGTAAATCGCTTGTAGCCAGTTTCGTCTTCGATTTCAATTTTCTTATCGCCGGTGCCGTACAAAATCGCATCCAAAGCTTTTTTCGGCAGATCGCGTACCGGGACATTGATCGAAAACCCGTAAGCTCTGGCCACGGCGTCGAGCACGCGCGAGTACCAGGACAGTCTCGATGTAGTTTTGCTCCACGGACGGATAGCGCCTTCGGCCAAAGTCAATTTCGGATTTGGTATGACCAATTCCGAATCCACTTCCAGCCTGGTGCCCAAACCAGTACAGTCGGGACAAGCGCCGTGCGGAGAATTGAAAGAAAAATTCCGAGGATTGAGTTCGGGCAAATTCATGTGGCCTTCCGGGCAGGCGAAATTCGATGACAGCAAAATTTCTTCTTTTTCATTTTTTTGGATGATCACCGAATCATTGCCCAGATCCAAAGCCGTTTCCAGCGAATCTGACAGACGGGGCCGGTCGCCTTTGTCGAGCGAAATCCGGTCAACTACGATGTCGACAGTGTGTTTCTTTTTCTTGTCTACATTCAACTGCAGAGCTTCGGACAAATCCATGATCGTACCATCGAACCGCACGCGCTGGTAACCGGATTTTTTGGCTTCTTCCAGCAGATGCTTGTGTTCGCCTTTCTGGTCGCGAACCAGGGGCGCCATGATTACGATTTTTGTGCCTTCCGGCCAGCCGCTGATTTGATCCACCATTTGCGTGACTGATTGGCCGACGATTTTTTTGCCGCAGACCGGGCAGTGCGGCACGCCCACGCGCGCATAGAGCAGTCTTAAGTAATCATAAATTTCCGTGACCGTGCCAACGGTCGATCGCGGATTGTGGGAAGCAGATTTTTGGTCGATTGAAATCGCCGGCGACAGGCCTTCGATTTTGTCCACGTCCGGTTTGTCCATGAGACCCAAAAACTGCCGCGCATAGGCCGACAAACTTTCGACATACCGCCTCTGGCCTTCCGCATATATGGTATCAAATGCCAGTGAGGATTTTCCGCTGCCCGAAAGACCCGTGATGACCACGAGTTTGTTTCTGGGAATATCCAGGTTGATGTTTTTTAGGTTGTGGACCCGAGCACCCCGAATGACAATTTTGTCTGACATAGAGAGGTCCCTTTCGGATGTGAAAAATAGCGACGACTATCAAGCCCTCTTGAGCATGAGGGCCGTATCTTGTCCGCCGAAGCTTTAGCGTAGGCGGATTAAAGCCAACATAGTATAGTGCAAAAATACTCCCTTGGCAAGCCCTATAAACCCCGATGCTTCGGTCAGAATTATCCCGACCCATGTCGGGATAAAAAAACCGCCGGCGCAAGGGGCTAGCCTTGAACCGGCGAATCTGTCTCACTTAAGGAGTTTTTCCCGTTTCTTTAGGTGTTGCTTGTACGAATCACGAACGAGTACCGGAAAATACTCTCCACGACCTGGTCTATAAATAGTGAGCCCCTTATTGCCATTTTCAACCCATGAGATTGCGAGCTGTCTCGGTGTACAAAGAACCTCTCGATATTTCCCAAGGATACACTCGGCAATAGTTTGCCCAGGAATTGGTCCCAATCGCTCTAAGGAGTCGACGGGAGGATTGTGTAATCCTATTGTATGGGAAAAGGTAATCCAGACTCTTTTGTCTTCGAGCAGAGGCGTTGAAAAAGAAAACGCCAATGGATCTTCGGCTCCAAGTTTTCGCACGTTGAGTTCGATGTTAGTGTATCCGGTCGTGGTCCAGTCTTGGAAAATTCCCCACACCCAAGGGAATTGAGAAAGCACCCGTTCGAATTGTTCGTGTGTCATACCTGATCCTCCTGATCCTTGAACCATTCCGGTCCTGGTATGTTCGCCATGCGGTTAATTCCGCAAGACAGCCAAGTATACTATGATATAATCAGAGGCGTCAATGATTACATTCTGTCATTCCCGCGAAAGCGGGAATCCAGTTCTCTGGATCCCCGATCAAGTCGGGGATGACAATTAAACTTATGATAAAACAGTTAGATCAAAAACTTAAAGATTTACCACAGAAACCCGGCGTATATATTTTCAAAGACGCCAAGGGATTAGTTTTGTACGTGGGCAAAGCGGTTCGGCTCAAAAATCGCGTCTCGAGCTACTTTAAAAAAGATGGCGGCGACAATCGTGGTCCGCGCATTCAGTTGATGATTTCGCTGATAACGGATTTGGATTACACAGTTACTGACAATGAAACCGAAAGCTTGATTCTCGAAAAAAATTTCATCAAACAACTCAAGCCTAAATACAATGTCGATCTGCGCGACGACAAAAATTATCTGTTTATTAAAATCAACCTTAAAGATGAAATTCCGACCATTGGTTATGAACGCAGGCCCACAGATAAAAACGCCAGATATTTCGGCCCATACACTTCCGGCCTGGCCATCAAAGACACTTTGCGCTGGCTAAGACGAATTTTCCCTTATTGCGCCAACAAAAAAGTCGGCAGTAAACCCTGCTTCTACTACCACATCGGCAAATGCCCGGGCGTGTGTTTCGGCAAAATCAGCGTAGAAGAGTATCGTACCAATTATATTAAACCGATCATTCAATTTCTGGACGGCCGCCGGTCGGAAATTCTCAAAAACTTGCAACAACAGATGCGAATTTTTGCGGCTGAGAAGAGATTCGAAAAAGCCGCAAAAATTCGCGACCAAATTTATACTCTCAATCGCGTTTTGGAACGGCAAAAATTGATTTACCCGCGCAAAATTGATCAGGACGTGATTTCCGTATTCGCGGACGGGGTCGCTTCGGTCAATCTATTCATGATCCGTGAAGGCAAACTCATACAGAAGGAAAATTTTATCTTGGAAAATACCAAACAAATGCCCATGAGCGAAATTCTGCAAAGTTTCCTTGAGCGATATTATCTGGAAACTTCAAGCATCCCCAAAGAAATTTTATTGCCGGCCCAAGTCAATCTGGACGATCTCTATCCGGTGTTTATCGGCCGCCGTTTTCCCAAATTTTCTGTCCCGACCCGCGGCCAAAAACTACAATTGCTGAAACTAGGTACCGAAAACGCCCGCCAATACCTGGAGTCAACTTCAGACAAACATTTGCTGGAAGAAGCTCGCTTGCTTTCTTCGCTCAAAGAACTCCAAAGAGTACTCGATCTGCCCAATCTGCCCGGCCGCATCGAAGCTTACGACATTTCCAATATTCAGGGGACCAACCCAGTCGGTTCCATGATTGTGTTTGATTTCGCCCGGCCGAAAAAAGACCAGTATCGCAAATTTAAAATCAATAAAAAACAAACGCCGGACGATTTCGCTATGATGAAAGAAATGCTGGAGCGCAGGTTTAAGCATAGTATAAAGAGCGAAGAGCGACGGGAAACCAAAAAGGAAGACAACCTTGCAGTTCCCTTCCCCCTTCCCCCTTCCCCCTGGCCGCTCCCTGATTTGATCCTCATCGACGGCGGCAAAGGCCAGCTAAACGCCGCCCTATCCGTAATCCGTAATTCGCAATCCAGAATTCCTATAATCGGCCTAGCCAAACGCCTCGAAGAAATTTTCCTGCCCGGCAAAAAAGATCCGATTGTTCTGCCGGCAAATTCTGTCGCGTTGTTTCTCCTGCAACGCATTCGGGATGAAGCCCATCGATTCGCAGTCAGATACCACCGGCATTTGCGCTCCAAAGGTTCGCTGTCTTCGGTGCTCGACGAAATCGGCGGCATCGGGCCGGCCAAGAAAAAATTATTGCTCCAAAAATTCGGCTCCGCCGGCAAAGTGCGGCAAGCTTCTTTGACTGATCTTTCTGCAATCGTCGGCAGTAAACTCGCCGAAAAAATCAAAGCGAGTTTATAATCAATCGTTGACATATTCCGAGCTTTCTGGCAAAATAACTGGGCGATTTTCTAATTACTAATTACTGCTTACTAATTACTATTTCTATGCATATTACTCAAAACGTTATCATTTTCGCTCTTATAATCATCGACGTTCTGCTGGTTCTCAGCATTCTGCTCCAACAGCGCGAAGGCGGCCTCTCCACCGTGTTCGGCGGCGAGGGCAACGTCTACCGCAGTAAGCGCGGAATAGCTCTAGGCTTGCATTACTTTACCATCGTTTTGGTCGTTTTGTTTGCGGCCTTGTCCGTGGCCGTGTTGTTTGTGAAATAATTTTCGCAAATTTCTACCACCCGGATGCGCAATCTTTGGCTGCAAACTCAGAATTTTTTCAAAAACCTCTGGTCAGGTGTCAGAGGTCTGCGCTCAATACGGCTGGCCCAGATGCCGCAGGTTTTAGAAAATTTTTCCAAAAAAGAAGTTTATACTTTTATTGTCGCCTTGCTGATCATCGCTCTGTCAGGCGGCTTTTTGCTTTTTCAGGCGATCCAAGATCGCGGCCTGGGCGCTCGCTACGGCGGTGAACTGACCGAGGGGCTGGTCGGCCAGCCGCAATTTATAAATCCAGTATTGGCGCTGGCCAGCGGGGTGGATACCGACATCAGCCGCGTGGTTTATGCGCAGCTGCTTTCTTTCGACCACAATGAAAAACTTACTCCTGATCTGGCGGAGAGCTTGCCCACGATCAGCGCAGACCAAAAAACCTACACGCTGAAACTCAAACCCAATCTCAAATGGCAGGACGGCAAGCCCCTAAATGCCGACGACGTAATTTTCACCATCCAAACCATTCAAAACGCTGATTTCGAATCTCCCCTGAGACCCAACTGGATGCGGGTCAAGATCGAGAAAGTCGACGACCTGACTTTGAATTTCCAATTGCGTGAAATCTCCGCCAGTTTTATCACCAACTTCGCGCTGGGAATTATTCCCAAACATATCTGGAAAGATCTGACGCCGCGCAATTTCCGATTGTCGGATCTCAACCTCAAACCTGTGGGCTCGGGGCCCTACGCGATCCGCGAAATCAAAAAAACTTCCGACGGCACAGTCAAATCCCTGGCTCTGCGGGCCAATACCAATTACTACCAAGGCCAGCCATACATCAGCACTTTGACTTTCCGTTTCTACGACGACTACGACGGGTTGATCAACGCTTATCAGGGCAAGCAAATTCAAAGTTTGGGATTTTTGCCGTTTGATAAAAAAGGATTTCTTTCACAGAATGACAAAGTCAATCAATACCGCGCCAATCTGCCGCAGTATGAAGCCGTATTTTTCAATCTCCAAAAAAATCCTATTCTGCAGGACAAAGCCGTGCGCCAAGCGCTGTGGCTGAGCACCGACCGCGGTCCGATTATCAACGACGTCTACAACGGCAACGCCGCTGCTGCCTACGGCCCGCTTCTGCCTGGTACGCTGGGTTACAATGAATCTATCCAAACCAGCGCTCACACCAACATAGACGAAGCCGCCGGAATTTTGGAAAAAGCCGGCTGGGTGATCCCTCCAGACAGCACTGTGCGCATAAATCTCAAAACCAAAAAACCTCTGGAATTCAACCTCGCATTGAGTGGCAACGTCGTGCTGAATGTCAAAACTGCCCAAATTTTGCAAAGCCAATGGGCCAAGGCCGGCGTAAAAGTCAACCTGATGGTACTGGGTACCAATGAATTGGAAAATCAATTCATCCGGCCGCGGGCGTTTGATGCTTTACTGTTTTCCGAAAACGTGGGCGCTGACCCGGACCCGTTTCCATTTTGGAGCGGGACTCAGGTGCATGACCCGGGCTTAAATCTTTCCGGCTTCATCAACCCCGACGCAGACAAACTTCTGACTGAAGCGCGGCAGACGTCTGACCTTACGGTGCGCGCAACAGATTATCAAAAATTCCAGGAAATAGTCAACGACCAAATTCCCGCGATCTTCCTCATCCGTTCACTTTATATTTACAACGTGCCGAAAAAAATCCAAAGTATAAATTTGGACAACATCATTGCCCCTTCCGAACGATTCGCTGAAATCAACAAGTGGTATTTTACAAAATAAAAAGTCAGAAATCAAAAAACAAAATTCCAGGTCAAAATTCAAAAACTTTTTACTTTTGAATTGCAATTTTGACTTTTGCATTTTAACTTTTGACTTTATTTGGTGGGCACGGAGAGATTTGAACTCTCACGAGCGTAAGCCCACACGCTCCTGAAGCGTGCGCGTATACCAGTTCCGCCACGTGCCCTCGTCAGCTATTTATATCACAATTTATGTTGTAATAAAAGGCCCCAAGGCCTTATTTTTGTTGCCAATCGATATTTTATTTTGCCTTATATTAGCCTAAAATTAACCATTAACTCTTGACAATAACACCGTTTCCGAGTATAATTGATAGTCATAATCAATCACTAGCTTACAGGAAAGCTAATGGCGGATTGCATCTAAATAATTAGATCCATCCCGCTGAAAGCTTTTCAATCACGGAAAGCATTCGGCGGGTTTTAGTTTCAGCTTTCATGGAGGAAGTGAGATGAATGAAGATCTGATGCGCGGTGCAATTGCCCGACTCGGCCAGTTGGCGGAAGTCGTCGCAGTCAACGTGGCATTCAATTCGCTCGTGGCGATTATGGCGCTGTTTGGCGTCTATCTCGTGACCGCGGTCCGTACGCCGCAAGCTTACCAGTTGGCGCCGTATGTCGTCGCCGGTTCAGTCGCGATGGCAGCCAAAGGTGCTGTGCTACTCCACCGCAAATGGAACGAGTATGCGGAGGCGGAACTTGTAAGCGAAGGTGGCCGCAATGCTTGGCACAATCCTTCGCTCGACGTTTCGAGCCAGAGCAAATCCGCGGTGCTCATCGCGAATATCGGTGCAGTTGTCTCGATCCTGGTGCCGGTTCTGATCTACAGCTACATCCAGATCGCGATCGACAGTCCAACGGCACTCGCTGCCGTAGTCCGCATCCTGCCCTCGCTCGTGCTGACACTTCTAAGCGCTTGGGCATGGGCACGCGCCTCGATGTAAACGACTTTTTTGAAGGAGACGCACAATGATGATTCGGATCGCTCGCATCGTGGCCATGATCTTCGTGCTCGTCAGCCTGCCCGGCATCGTATGGGCGCAGGGACTCGAAGAGAAGGTCACTGTCACCCCGCTGGTCGAAAACGGCTCCTACGGCCGCAGTTATTTCTACGACGATCCGGCATCCGGCTACAAGAGCACGTCCACGAAAGCCGCGACACTGCAGAAAGGCCTGA